>JAABUN010000958.1_pt1 | contig 69393 bp, 66 predicted proteins | sample 5559311 | NCBI WGS metagenome assembly JAABUN01 (sample SAMN10711877, study PRJNA513370) | rock metagenome | isolation source: Antarctica rocks | place: Antarctica: Victoria Land, Siegfried Peak sud | reverse complement strand
CACGCCGGCGTGTCGGCTGCTGAACCGCCAAGGGAAAGATCATGAGCGCACGGGCGAGCGGTGAGCCCCGCGACGGGTTCATCCGGTGTGGCCGATGTGGCCGATGTGGCCGGGGGGCCGGCGGGGCCAGTCAGGACGAGATCGACACCCGGCTGTGGTCACCGAGCATGAGCCGGTGCGCCCGCGGCATCGCCGACGACGGGCACACCTCGACCTGCTTGCCGATCAGGCTGTCCTCGATGCGGCCGACACCGCGGATCGTGGACTCCTCCAGCACGATCGAGTGCTCGATCTCGGTGTCGATCAGCGTGCAGCCGAAGTAGATCGAGGTGAACGGGCCGACGTAGGCGTCGCGGACGACCGTGCCGCGCCCGATGATGGCCGGCCCGCGCACCGTCGAGCGCTCGATCACCGCGCCCTCCTCGACGACGACGCGGCCGGTCAGCACGCTGTCGGTGTCGACCTCGCCCAGCACCGAGGGCTCGATCGACTCGAGCACCTTGCGGTTGCACTCGAGCATGTCCTCCAGGCGCCCGGTGTCCTTCCAGTAGCCCGTCACGAGGTGCGGGCGCACGTCGCGGCCCTCGTCGATGAGCCACTGCAGCGCGTCGGTGATCTCCAGCTCGCCGCGGGGCGACGGCGAGATCGCCCGCACCGCGTCGTGCACGCCTGCCCGGAACATGTAGACCCCGACCAGCGCAAGGTCGCTCTTCGGGTGCTGGGGTTTCTCCACCAGCGTGGTCACCCGGCCGTCCGGACCGAGCTCGGCCACGCCGAACTGCGACGGGTTCGGCACCCGCGTGAGCAGGATCTGCGCGTCGTCGGTACCTGCCCGGAAGCCCTCGACGAGCTCGGTGATGCCGCCGATGATGAAGTTGTCGCCGAGGTACATGACGAAGTCGTCGTCGCCGAGGAAGTCCTGCGCGATCAGGACGCAGTGCGCGAGCCCGAGCGGCGCGTCCTGCTTGATGTAGGTGACCCGGATGCCGAGCGCGGACCCGTCGCCGACGGCCGCCTCGATCTCGGCGTGCGTGTCGCCGACGATGATGCCGACATCGGTGACGCCGGCGTCGCGGATCGCCTCCAAGCCGTAGAACAGCACCGGCTTGTTGGCGACGGGCACCAGCTGCTTGGCGCTGGTGTGCGTGATCGGACGCAGGCGCGTACCGGCTCCGCCGGACAGCACGAGGGCCTTCACGGGCGGGCGAGGGGCAGGAGGCGGACGGGTCCAGACATGGGCGGAAGGCTAGCCATCGCGCCGCGCCCGGACAGGGCAGCACGCGCGCGACCTGCCGATCGGCCGGTACCGTCGCAAGGTCGAGTGGAACCGCCGGGCCTGCTCGTGCGTGTTCCTGCGAGGACACGCCTCGCCGGCCTCGGTGCGGTGACGAACGTCGGTACGACCCCCGGGTCGTACCGATCCGAGCGAGCAGGGGAACACGCGTGGGCGAGCAGAGCGGTGCAGGTGGACCCGGCCGACCCGTCTCCGGCCGGCAGCTCCCGCCACACCTCGACCCGCGCCGCAGCAGCTCGCGCCGGTCCGACGCGCCGGCTCCTGAGCGCGACGGCGCGCGCCGACGCCCGGCCGTGCTGCGCGCGCTCGCCTGGCTCGCCGTGCTCTCCTCGGTGGCCGTGGTCGCCACCGCAGGAGTCGGCTGGGCGCTCGTCCACAACTTCGACAACGGGGTGACCCGGCTGGGCGGCGTCTTCAACAAGAACGACTCCGCGCGGCCGGCGGCGGCGCCGCGCGACGCCAAGAACATCCTGCTCGTCGGGTCCGACAGCCGCGGCAACCTCAAGCCCGGCGAGGGCACGCAGGGCACCGGTGACAGCTTCGTCACGGGGCAGCGCTCGGACACCGTGATCCTGGCCCACCTGTTCGCCGACAGCGACCAGGCCGAGCTCATCAGCTTCCCGCGCGACTCCTACGTGACGATTCCCGCCCGCACCGACCAGAAGACAGGCGAGCTGCGACCCGCGCACCAGGACAAGCTCAACGCGGCGCTGGCCGACGGCGGCCCCCAGCTGCTCATCCGCACGATCGAGACGCTGACGGGCGACCGCATCCGCGTCGACAACTACCTGCAGATCGACTTCGAGGGCTTCAAGAGCCTGGTCGACACCCTCGGCGGCGTCGAGGTGTGCCTGTCCAAGCCGGCCAAGGAGAAGGACTCGGGGATCGACCTGCCGGCCGGGCGGCAGACCATCGAGGGCAGTCAGGCGCTCGCCTTCGTGCGCCAGCGCAAGGAGCTGCCGGGCGGCGACCTCGGCCGCATCCGCCGGCAGCAGCAGTTCATCGGCGCGATCGTGCGCAAGGTGACCTCCGCCGGCACGCTGCTCAACCCGGTCAAGCTGGGCAACGTGGTCGACGCCGCCAGCCAGAGCGTCCAGATCGACGACACGCTGTCGAACCGGGACCTGCTCCAGCTCGCCATGCGCTTTCGCAATGTGAGCGCCGGCGGGGTCAGCTTCGTCACCGTGCCGGTTGCGGACGCCGGAGCCCGGCGCAAGACGCCCATCGGACGCTCCGAGGTCGTGCTGCTCGACGAGCCCAAGCTGGCTGCGCTCTTCGAGCGCCTGCAGCGGGACATCCCGCCCGGAGCGCCCGCCCCGGCCGCGAGCGCCACGCCCGGGCCTCCGTTGATCGTGCCGGCGGCCAAGGTGCAGGTACGGGTGCTCAACGGCGCCGGCGTCGCCGGGCTCGGCAGCCGCGCCGCCAGCGACCTGAAGGCGGCCGGGTTCCAGGTCGTCGGCGCCCCTGGCAACCGCGGCACGCAGGCGCGGATGACGGCGGTGCGCTACGGCCCCGACAAGGTCGACTCGGCCCGCACCCTCGCCGCGGCCCTGCCCGGGTCGGTCCTGCAGGCCGACCCGAAGCTGTCGGGCACGCTCGAGCTCGTGCTCGGCTCGGACTACCAGACCGCCCAACCCGTGACCGTGGGCGGCTCAGCCTCGGCGGCGGCTCCCGCGACGCCCGCTAAGTCCGGCGCGGCCGCCTCCCCGCCCGCCGTCAAGACCGCTGCGGAGGATCCCTGCGCCCCCTGACGCGCTGGACGGCCGGGCTGGTCGGCGAGCGCGAGCCGGCACAGCCGCTGCTCACGGCGTGCTTCCCCGTCGGCCGCGTCGAGCTGTCGGGCGCGACGACCGGGAACTGGGTGGCGAAGTCAGCGAATCTGCTCGTCGACGGCCTCGGCGCACCGGAGCAGATCGGGCTGCTGCTGCCGCTGCACTGGCAGAGCGTGGCGCTGGTGCTGGGTGGTGTGACGAGCGGCGCCACCGTGGTGGTGGCCCGAAGCGCCGGTGAGCTGCGGGACTGCGCTGCGGCTTTCGTTCTCGCGCGTGATGCCGAGGCCGCGCTCGACGCGGGGGTAGACGACGTGCTGGTGGTGTCGGAGCATCCGATGGGCCTGTCGACAGCGACGCCGCCGGGACTCGCCGTGGACTTCGCGCGCGAGGTGCCGGGCTACGGCGACGTCTGGACGGGACCGTTCGCGACCGCTCACCGTGTGCTGCTCGACGGAGCGGCCCTGGCAGCCGAGCCCCTGGCCGGTGTCGGCGACGTCGACCGGGTGCTCGTGGCTGGCGCGCTCCCCGACGTCCTGCCGCTCCTGCTCTCCAGCTTGGCCGCCTCGGCCGCGCTCGTCCTGGTGCCCGACCCGGCCGGCGTCGACCTGCCCGCGCTCGTCCGCACCGAGCAGATCACCGCCACGGCCGGGCTGCCCGTCGCTGGGCTGCGCCGCCTCGACGCCTGACTCCCGATCCCCACGGCCGATCTAGAGGGCAGGGGTCAGTGCCCGGGCAGCCAGTCGGCGTCGCCGCCCTCGGCGGTGAAGCGCTCCCCGGAGTGCGGCCCCTCGGAGTCGGCGATGTCGAGCAGCAGGGTGAGCGGGACGCCGGCGGCGAGCAGGTCGCCGGTGCGCCGCACGAGCGCCTCCACCTCGACGCTGCGTGGCTGCGGGATGCTCGGCTGGGTGGTGCGGACGGTCATGAGGTCCTCCTGTCGGTACGTGCAGACAGGGATCGGCCGGCGACCCCTCGTCGAACAGGGCCGATCGGGTGGTTCTGGTCCAGCGGCGAGCTTCAACCGCCGGGCGCGTCGAGCGCCGCCATGTCGTCGTCCGACAGCGTGAAGCCGCCGACGTCGGCGTTGGCGGCGAGGCGCCCCGCGTCGCTCGACTTCGGGATGACGACGGTGTCGTGCTGCAGGTGCCACCTCACGATGACCTGCGCGGGGGTGCGGCCGAGCCGCTCGGCCACGCCGGTGATCGTCGGCTGCTCCAGCGCACCGCCCTTCAGGCCGCTGTAGCCCTCGAGCACGACGCCGCGCTCGCGGTGGCCCTCCAGCACCGCGGCCTCGAACAGCAAGGGTGACCAGCGGATCTGATTGACGGCAGGCGCCTCACCGGTTGCCCGCGTGACCTCGTCGAGCTGATCCAGCGAAAAGTTGCTGACCCCGACGTCGGTCGCCAGCCCGGCCGAACGCGCGTCGAGCAGCGCCTGCCACGCCGCGACGAGGTCGTCGCCCGGCCAGTGCAGCAGCCACAGGTCGACCGAGGACAACCCCAGCAGCTCGAGGCTCTGCTCGAGCGTGGCGCGTTCGCGACCGGCGTCATCCGGTGGCACCTTGGTCGTGACGAACAGATCGCCGCGCGGCAACCCGGCCCCGGCGATCGCCGCGCCGACCTCGCCCTCGTTGCCGTAGATCGTCGCGGTGTCGAGGTGGCGGTAGCCGGCGGTGAGCGCCTGGCCCGTCGCCTGCGTCGCCTGCTGGCCGGACAGCTTCCAGGTGCCGTAGCCGAGCAGCGGCATCGCACCGCCACCGGGCAGCGAGGCGGTCTTGGTCGGGACGTCGGGTGCGGTCATGCCGGCTGCCGTTCCCCGATGCGCGCGCCCCTACCGCTTGAGCACCGCCCGCGCCATGACCATGCGCTGCACCTGGTTGGTGCCTTCGTAGATCTGCGTGATCTTGGCGTCACGCATCATGCGCTCGACGGGGAAGTCCTTGGTGTAGCCGTAGCCGCCGAACAGCTGCACCGCGTCGGTGGTGACCTCCATCGCGGCGTCGGAGGCGAAGCACTTGGCGGCCGAGCTGGCAAAGGTCATGTCGGGCGCGCCCCGCTCGGCCTTGGCAGCCGCGACGTAGACCAGCTGGCGGGCGGCCTCGACCTTCATGGCCATGTCGGCGAGCATGAACTGCACCCCCTGGAACTGCGCGATCGCCTTGCCGAACTGCTGGCGTTCCTTGACGTAGGCCGTCGCCGCCTCGAGCGCGCCCTGCGCGATGCCGACCGCCTGCGCCCCGATGCCGAGCCGGGTGTGGTCGAGGGTGGCCAGCGCGGTCTTGAAGCCGGTGCCCGGTTCGCCGATCATGCGGTCGGCCGGGATGCGGCAGTCCTCGAAGTAGATCTCGCACGTCGGTGAGCCCTTGATGCCGAGCTTGCGCTCCTTGCTGCCGACGGAGAAACCCGGGTCGTCGGCGTGCACGACAAAGGCCGAGATGCCGTTCGCCCCGGCTGCGGGGTCCGTGACGGTCATGACGGTGTAGTGGCTGTTGACCCCCGCGCCGGAGATCCAGCACTTGGTGCCGTTCAGCACGTAGGAGTCGCCGTCGCGCACGGCGCGGGTCTTCATCGCCGCCGCGTCCGAGCCCGCCTCCCGCTCGGACAGCGCATAGGAGAAGGTCGCCTCGCCGCTCGCGACCTGCGGCAGGTAGGTCGACTTGAGCGCGTCGCTGCCCGACAGGATGAGTCCGGTCGTGCCGAGCTTGTTCACCATCGGGATGAGGCTCGAGCTGGCGCAGACGCGCGCCACCTCCTCGACGACGATGCTGTGCGCGATCTTGTCAGCACCCGCGCCGCCGTACTGCTCGGGCACGTGGATGGCCAGCAGGTCGGCGTTCTTGATCGCCTCGTGGACGTCCCACGGGTACTCGGCCGTCTCGTCGATCTCGGCCGCGCGCGGTGCGATCTTGTCCTCGCACAGCTCGCGCACCGACTGCCGCAGCAGCTCGTGCTCCTCGGGCAGGGCGTAGAGGGAGAACTCGGTGTCGCTCATCACCCAATGATAGAACCGTGCGACCCCTGCCGCCGGTAGCGTTCGGACGATGAGCGACCTACCGCGACTGACCGTGATCGGCACCGGCTACCTGGGTGCGACGCACGCCGTGTGCATGGCCGAGCTCGGCTTCGAGGTGCTCGGGCTCGACGTGCTCCCCGAGAAGGTCGAGTCGCTGGCCGCGGGCACGGTCCCGTTCTACGAGCCGGGCCTGCCCGAGCTGCTCGCGAAGAATCTCGACACCGGCCGGCTGCGGTTCACCACCTCCTACGAGGAGGCCGGCGCGTTCGGCGACGTCCACTTCGTCTGCGTCGGGACGCCGCAGAAGAGGGGCGAGTACGCCGCCGACATGGCCTACGTCGACGCCGCTTTCACCGCCCTGCTGCCGCACGCCAAGCCCGGCTCGTTGCTCGTCGGCAAGTCGACGGTTCCGGCCGGCACCGCCGAGCGGCTGGCCGAGCAGGTCGAGCGCGACGGCGCCGACGGCGTCGAGCTGGCGTGGAATCCCGAGTTCCTGCGCGAGGGCTTCGCGGTGGAAGACACGCTGACCCCCGACCGGCTCGTCTTCGGCGTGCGCTCCGAGCGGGCCGAGCAGCAACTGCGCGAGGCCTTTGCGCCCATCATCGAGCAGTCCTCAGCCGGTCCGGCGACCCCGGTCGTGGTCACCGACTTCGCGACCGCTCAGCTCGTCAAGGTCGCGGCGAACGCCTTCCTCGCCACCAAGATCAGCTTCATCAACGCGATGGCCGAGGTCTGCGAGGCCACCGGCGGCGACGTCACGCTGCTGAGCAAGGCGCTGTCCTACGACACCCGGATCGGCGGGCGGTTCCTGCACGCCGGCCTGGGCTTCGGCGGCGGCTGCCTGCCCAAGGACATCCGCGCGTTCATGGCCCGCGCGGGCGAGCTGGGCGTCGACCAGGCGCTGTCGTTCCTCAAGGAGGTCGACGCGATCAACCTGCGCCGCCGCGCGCGCATGATCGAGATCGCCCGTGAGGAGGTCGACGGCAGCTTCGGCGGCATGCGCGTCGCGGTGCTCGGCGCGGCCTTCAAGCCCAACAGCGACGACATCCGCGACAGCCCGGCGCTCGACGTCGCCGCGAGCATCCAGCGCCAGGGCGCGGCCGTCACCCTGTACGACCCGGCGGCGATGGACAACGCCAAGCGGCTGCACCCCGAGCTCGGCTACCGCGACAGCGCGGTGGACGCCGCCCGGCGCGCCGACCTGGTGCTGCACCTCACCGAGTGGTCGGAGTTCCGCGAGATGGACCCGGCCGTGCTGTCGGAGGTCGTCGCCGAGCGGCGCATCGTCGACGGCCGCAACGCCCTCGACCCCGAGCGCTGGCGCACCGCCGGTTGGACCTACCGGGCCCTCGGTCGTCCCTGACGGAGATAGGGCGTCGTCCCGGACGGAGGCACTGGGTCGTCCCGGACGGGGCACGGTCCGGCCATGACACAGCCTGACCCCAAGAACGTGCTCGGCGGCGAGCTCGAGCTCTGCGGCACCGACCCGATGACCGGCTGGACACGCAGCGGCTGCTGCGAGACCGGCCCGGATGACGTCGGCACGCACACGGTCTGCTCGATCGTCACCGAACCGTTCCTGACCTACTCCGCCGAGCGCGGCAACGACCTGACCCGGCCGGGCCCGTCCTTCCCCGGCCTGGTGCCCGGCGACCGCTGGTGCCTGTGCGCCTCGCGCTGGCAGGAGGCGCTCGAGGGCGGCGTCGCCCCGCCGGTGGTGCTGAAGGCCAGCCACGAGGGTTCGCTGCGCTTCGTACGGCTCGACGACCTGCAGGCGCACGCGTCGGGGTGACGCCGGGACGAGCGTCTGAGTAGTTCACCTCTGTCGGCAGGCACCCCGTCGGCGCGATCCTCAGCGCATGACCGCACCGGCTGACGCACCCCCGCTCGCACCTCCCGACCCGACCCGCTGCCCCGGCTGCGGCGGGGGCCTGACGACGCCGCCCGCCGGCGTCGCGGCCTGCCTCGCTTGCGGGCTGACCCTGTCGGGGCCGCCGGCGCAGCGGCTGTGGCAGGTTGACGTGGCGCTGTGGCAGCTCGAGACGAGCCGGCGCGGGCTGCTCGGCGAGCGCCGGGGACTCCTGACAGCGCTGCGACGAGTGACAGCGCTTCGACGAACCGACCTGGCCACCGCAGCCCCGGTCGTCACGGCGGGAACGGGCGCGTCCACCGGCGGCACGCCGGCGGTGCCGGCCGGCGCGAGCGGCCCCGCCCGCGAGTGGACGCCGAAGCGGGTGCAGAACCTGCTGCTCGCCCTCGGTGGCCTGCTGCTCGCGGTGGCCGCGCTCGTGTTCGCCGCCGTCACCTACGACCGGCTCGGCGCCAGCGGGCGAGCCGTCGTCCTCGGCGCGCTGACCGCGCTGGCCGTGACCGGCACCCCGCTGCTGCGCCGCCGCGGCCTGCAGGCGACTGCCGAGACGGTCGGCGTCGTCGCCGTCGCGCTCGGTTGGCTGGACGCCTACGGCCTGCGCAGCCTCGGCCTGGCTGCCGATGTCGGCGGGCCGACCTACTACGCACTGAGCGCGCTCGTGCTGGCCGCGCTGGCCGGGGCTCTGGCGCTGGCCGTCCGGCTGCAGTGGGTCGGGGTCGCCGCCGTACTCCTCGCCCAGCTCCCCGTCCCCCTGCTGCTCATCGACGCCGCCTCCTCAGCCGTCGTCTCGTCGCTGTGCTTCACCGCCCTCGCCCTGGCCGACCTCGCCGCCTTGGCCATAGCGCGCGGCACCGGGCTCGCCCGCCTGGTCCGCCGGGCCCTGGTCGTCGCCGCCGGGCTCACCGGTCTGGTTGCCCTGTGGCTGGCGCTGATCTCCGCCGACGGCAGCGAGACCGCCACGCTGGGCCCGGCGACCGCACTCGGCGCGGTGGCCGGCCTGCTCGCCCTGGGTGCCGTGCTCGCCGAGGGATCGATCCGCACGGCGCTCGCGGCCGGCCCCATCCCCCTGGTGGCCCTGGCCACGGCCGTGGCGGTCGGCAACGTGCTGCCCCCGCAGCAGCTCGTCGTCGCGCCCGCGCTCGTGGCCGTCGCCGCCGCGCTCGGTGCGCTCGTGCTGCGCCGCGACGTGCGCACCGGGCCGGTGGCCGGCGCACTGATCGTCACCGGCACCTGCCTCGCCTCGGTCGGCGAGCAGATCGTCAGCGGGCTGCTGCTCCCGCTCACCTGGCTGCTCGAGCCGTGGACCCTCGACGGTGCACCGAGCGCCCGCGCCGCCCTCGCCCCCGCGGTCACGTGGGACGGCTCGGGCATCGCCCCCCTCGTCCTGGTAGCTGCCGCCGCAGCGGTGGTCGCGGCCGGGCTGGCCCTGCACCACCCGAGCCGGCGCCCGACCGGTGAGCAGCAGGCAGGCCGGGGCATCGGGCCGTGGGCGCTCGCCGTTCCCGCCGCCGGCGCGCTCGTGCTGGTGGCGCTCGCCCTGCTGCCGCTCGCCCTCGACCTCGACTACCGCGCGGCCCTCGCCGGGCTGCTCGCCCTGTCCATCGGGAGCGCCGCGCTGTCGCTGCGTGCACCCGCCTCCCGCTACCTCGCCCTGCAGGGCGCCTCCGCCGCCGTGCTGGGCCTGGCACTCGGCTGGTCAAGCGCCAACCAGGGCGCGACGCTGGTCGTGCTGGCGCTGGCGGCCCTGCTCGCCGGAACCGTCGCGGTGCTCACCGGACGCACCCTCCGTGGTCCGCTCGCCGTGCTCGCGCTGCCCTGGACGGCGGTCACCGGACTGCTCGCGGCCGGCTGCCTCGGTGCGCTCGGTGCGGCGCGGGACCTCGCGGGCGACCAGATCGGCGGGCTGCTGCTCGCAGCCGTCGTCCTGCTCGTGGCCGGCTCGGCGCTGCTGCACCGCATCGACGCCCTGCCGGCGCACGGACTCGAGGTGGCCGCCGCGGTGAGCGCTGGCGCAGCCGTCGTGCTCAGCGCCGGCGACGCCGGCTGGCTGTCCTGGGTGCTCGCCGGCACGGGGCTGGTCGTGCTGGCGCTCGCCCTGCAGCCGCACCGTCGCGCCTGCGCGGTCGCCGGTGCGCTGCTGTTGTCCGCCAGCTCGGCGGTGCGGCTGCTGGATGCCGGTGTCACCGCGCCGGAGCCCTACCTGCTGCCGCTGGCGGCGCTGGCCCTGCTGCTCGGCTGGTTGCGGCGGCGCACCGAACCGAGCACCCGAAGCTGGGCCGCCTACGCCCCCGGCCTCGGACTGCTCCTGCTGCCCAGCCTGGTCGCGAGCCTGTCCGACGCCACGCCGACGCGCGGCCTGGTCCTCGGTGGGGTCGCGCTGCTCGTGCTGCTGCTCGGTGCCCGCGCGCGCCTGCAGGCGCCGCTCGTGCTCGGCGGCGGGGTGCTCGCCGTGGACGCGCTCGTCCTGCTCGCCCCCTACGCGGCGGCGCTGCCGCGCTGGAGCACCATCGGCGCCGCGGGCGTGCTGCTGGTCGCCGTGGGGGCGACCTTCGAGCAGCGTCGTCGAGACGTCGAGCGGCTCCGGCGCAGCTACGACGGCCTCACCTGACCCGTGTTGCCGAACGCGGCCGTGGTGGCAGGCGCAGGACTGACACGTGCGCACACAGCCTGATCCACTGTGCAGGTGCTATGCGTGGAACAGTCACGTTCGTCCGATCGAAGTCGATCAGGCTGTGTGCAGCGTTGTCAGTCCGCGGCACCGCGGTCGGCCGACGACTGCCTCGGCGGCGCTCGGCAACGGGTGGTCGCCGCTGAGCGATGAGTGCGAGCGCCACTCCTGGGGACGGCAAGGCCGACAGCCGACAGCCGACACGCCGGTGTGTCGGCCGCAGCTGCGCCAATCGAAAGATCGTCGGGTTGCGTCAGCCGCTGGCGCCGGGCCCGCCCTGCTCGCCGGCGCAACCCGTCCGCACCAGTTCCTGCAGGAGCCGGTGCTCGGCGCTCGTCGTCGGCAGGTCCAGCTGGGCCTGGGCGCCGTCCAGCCGCAGGAACGCCGGGAACAGGTAGGGCTGCTTGGCCTCGCCGATCACGTGACCCGAGCAGCTCGCCATCCGCACCTCGAGCGGCACGTCGAGCCGGTCGCTGCCGACCGGCAGCACTGCGGGCAGCGGCAGGCGCAGGGTGAACACGACGCTGTCCCGGACCTCGGTCAGCGCGATCGGCCCGGCCCCGGCCCGACGCTGGATGCGGACCGTGCCCCGCAGCACCGCCGGGCCGGCCGGGGCCAGGTCGACGACCGACAGGCGCACCCGTTGCGCGAGCCGGGCGGTGCGGCAGGCCTGCTCGTGCAGTCGTTCGAGCAGGCCGTCGCTGCTGTTGAGCGGCAACCGCAGCGTCACGCTCGGACCGGTTCGCGCGTGCGCCTGGACGACGGCGGTCGCGGGCAACGGCGCGAGCGTGCAGCGCGGCTCGCCGTAGCGGGCCGGCAGCGCGTAGCGCACCCCGGGCGGGAACGGGTCGTCCCGGGGCGAGGCCGGCGCCGGGGCGAAGCCCGGCGAGTCGAGCGCCACCGAGGTCACCGTCAGCTCGCGGGTGCTCGTGTTCGTCTCGGTGATCCGCATCTGTCCCGGGGCGACGGCGTCCTCGCGGGTCTGGGTCGCCGTGGCCGACAGCTCGGCCGCCCGCACCGGCCCCGGGACGGCGGCTGCATCGACCGGACCGGGACCGTCGCCGCTACAGCCGGAGAGAGCGAGCAACGCTAGCAGGCCCGCAGCGCAGCACCACCCGGCCACCCCGCTGCGACGCACCGACCCAGTCTGCGCCTGGGCCTTGCGAGACGCGTCGATCTCCCGGATAGCGGGTCAGCAGCCGACACGCCGGCGCGTCTGCTGCGAAGGCACCAGTCGGAAGATCATCCGGAAGGGGTGCAGCGTCTGCGGGCGGACGAGGCCGGCCGGGGCCAGCGGCTGTCAGGGCCGGGCGGGGCGGCGCCTCAGTCGCGCAGGCGCTGCTGCAGGGCGTCGTCCTTCTGCTGCACCGCCTGTTCCAGGCCGGCCTGGAACTCCACCATCCGCTCGCGCAGCCCCGCGTCGGCGGCGCCGAGGATGCGCACCGCGAGCAGGCCGGCGTTGCGGGCGCCCCCGATCGAGACGGTCGCGACCGGTACGCCCGCCGGCATCTGCACGATCGAGAGCAGCGAGTCGATCCCGTCGAGGTGCGCGAGCGGCACCGGCACGCCGATCACGGGCAGCGGCGTCGCGGCGGCGACCATGCCGGGCAGGTGCGCGGCCCCGCCGGCGCCGGCGACCACGACGCGCACGCCGCGCCCGGCGGCGGCCTGCGCCCAGTCGAGCATGGCGCGGGGCGTGCGATGGGCCGAGAGCACCCGCACCTCGGACGCCACGCCGAACTCGTCCAGCGCCTCCACCGCCGCCCGCATGACCGGCCAGTCGGAGGCGCTGCCCATGACGACGCCTACGAGCGGGCGCTCGCTCACGCGTCCCGCCGCGAGTCGTAGTGCGGCACGTAGTCGTCCGGCCAGGCGCCGGTGCGCAGCCAGTGGGCCCCGGTGCGGGCTCGCTCACGCACCTGCGCGAGGTCGTCGCCGAGCGCAGTCACGTGCCCGATCTTGCGCCGCGGACGCACGTCCTTGCCGTACAGGTGCACCTTCAGCGCCGGGTCGCGCCCCATCAGCAGGTGCAACCGCCGGTCGAGGTCCGGCTCGCCCTCGCCGCCGAGGACGTTGGCCATCACGACCCAGGGCGCGGTCGCCGTCGTCACGCCCAGCGGGTAGTCGAGCACCGCCCGCAGGTGCTGCTCGAACTGGCTGGTGCGCGCGCCCTCGATGGTCCAGTGGGCGGAGTTGTGCGGGCGCATCGCCAGCTCGTTGACGAGCAGCGCCGGGCCGTCGTGGCCGTCGATCTCGAACAGCTCGACGGCGAGCACGCCGACGACGTCGAGCGCGTCGGCCAGCTGCAGCGCGACCTCCTGGGCCGCCAGCACCAGGTTCTCCGGCAGGTCGGGGGCCGGAGCCACCACCTCGACGCAGATGCCGTCCGACTGCACCGTCTCGACCACCGGCCAGGCGGCGGCCTGACCCCACGGCGAGCGCGCGACGACCGCCGCCAGCTCGCGCCGCAGCGGCACCAGCTGCTCGGCCAGCAGCCGCACCCCGCTCGCGAGCACCTCGTCGGCCGCCGCGGCGTCCGGCACCACCCACACGCCCCGCCCGTCGTAGCCGCCGGTGGCGGCCTTGAGCACGAGCGGCCACCCGACGTGCTGCGCGAAGCCCTCGACGTCGCGCCGGGTCGCGACCGGGCAGAACGGCGGAACGGGGACCCCGAGGGCCGACAGCCGCTCACGCATGACGACTTTGTCCTGGGCGTGCCGCAGCGCCGCCGAGCCCGGCAGCACCGTCACGCCCTCGTCCTCGAGCGCCTCGATCAGCGGGCCGGGCACGTGCTCATGATCGAAGGTGACGACCTCGCAGCCCGCGGCGAACTCCCGCACGTCGGTGAGGTCCCGGTGGTCGCCGAAAGTGACGCCCTGCGCCACCCGGGCGGCGCTGTCGCGGGTGGCGTCGGCCAGCACGTGCAGCGACAGCCCGAGCGCAATCGCGGCCTGGTGCGTCATCCGCGAGAGCTGGCCGCCGCCGATCATGCCGACGACCGGCAGTCCCATCGCCCCCCGCACGGTCACCGGGCGAGCTCGGAGGTCCCGACCAAGCGGGCGGCGAGGCGGGCGACGGTCTCCTCGTCGACGCCGAGCGACATCGCGAGGCCGTGCGGCCCGCCGTACTCGCGGTCGACGTGGTCCAGGAAGCGCTCCATGCTGGCGGCCTGCGGCGTCACCCGGGCGACCGGGACGCCCTCGAGCGACTCGCCGTAGGTCCTGGACCCCTGCAGCCGGCGCAGCACCTGGTCGATGCGCTCGGCGCTGCGGGCGTAGTCGGCGACGACCGCCTGACGGGTCACGCCGGCCAGCGACAGGGCGATGGCCACGACGGTCCCCGTGCGGTCCTTGCCCGCGGCGCAGTGCACCAGCGCCGTACCGGTGGCCGGGTCGGCGAGCAGGCGCAGCGCCGCGGCGACGTTCTGCGGCGCCTCCTCGACGTAGCCGACGTAGTGGCCGGTCATGTCGGTCGGGTCGTCCGCGGCCCGGCTCGGCCGATCGAGCACCGCGCGCCCGACGGCGTCCTCCATCGCCCGCTCGCTCTCCGCCTGGTCTGACTCGTCCTGCTCGGGGATGAGCGAGAGATGGTGGTGCGCCACATCCGTCGTCCGCAGCGGGCCCGGCCCCTCCAGGTGCACCTCCCCCGTCGTGCGCAGATCGAGCACGGTGAGCAGGCCGAGCTCGTCGACCAGGCGGGTGACGTCGCGCGGCGTGAGGTCCTGCAGGTTGTCGGCCCGCAGCAGCACGCCCGAGCGGGTGGTGCGGCCATTCACCGTCGGCAGCCCGCCGACGTCACGCACGTTGACCGCGCCCTCGAGATCGATCCAGCCCACCCCGGCGTCCCCTCCTCGTGTCGCACGCCCGCGCGCCGACGTCGGCGACGCTAGGCTGCCTCCATGACGAGCGAGGTGGCAGGGTCCCCTGCGCAGGCCCTTTCATGAGCCTGGCGAACTCGCTGCGCGCCCGCGTGCGCGCTTTCTACTCCGAGCTGGCCAAGTTCGGCACGGTGGGGCTGCTGAGCTTCCTCGTCGACCTCGCGGTCTTCAACGCGGTGCTGCACATGATCGACAAGCCGCTGACGGCCAAGGTGCTCTCGACCGTCGTCTCGGCCACCAACGCGTTCCTGCTGAACCGGGCCTGGTCGTTCAAGCACCGCGAGCGCACGAGCATGCGCCGCGAGTACGGGCTGTTCTTCCTGCTCAACGCCATCGGCCTCACTATCGCCCTCGGCTGCCTGGCCACCTCGCACTACCTGCTCGGCTTCGACTCGCGCCTGGCCGACAACATCTCGGCCAACGGTGTCGGGCTGGTGCTCGGCACGGCCTTCCGCTTCTGGTCCTACCGCCGGTTCGTGTGGGCGGCGCCGGCGGCGGTGCAGGAGGCTGCGGCCGACGGCGACGCCGCGGCCGCCGCCGTCCTCACCGATGCCCAGACGGGTACGCGGGCCGCCTGACCGCCGCACTCCGGGTGCCGGACCGGCGTGCGCGGCGTAGCGTCCGCACGATGGCGAACCGGCGCGTGCGCACCTACCTGTTGCTGCGGCTGGCCGCGGCGCTGGTCTTCCTCGGCGCGGCCCTGTTCGCGCACGAGGGCATGCTCGCCGCGCTGCTCGTCATCCTGGCCGGGGTCACCGCCGTCATGGCCTCGGTGGGCGCCAATGCCGGTGCGCGCGGTGAGCGGGCCGGCGCGCGCATGCAGGACCGCTACTTCAACGGGCTCACCGCCCTGCAGGGCGACTGGCCGCCCTACCAGCGCCCGCCCGTCGAGGTGGAGCCGCACCACAGCGGCTAGTCGGCACCGCGCAGGTGCACGACATCGCCCGCTGAGTACGGCGCTCCGTCGACGACGAGGCGACCGTCGTCGTCGACGGCGTCCGCCGTCCCGGTTCGGCTGCTGCCACCCGGCAGCTCGAGGCGCACCTGCCGGCCGAGCGTGGCGCACAGCTCGCGGTAGGCGACGGCCGACCGCTCAGGCTGCTCGAGGATGCCTTTGAGGGTCCGCAGCACCGCCCGGAGCAGGAGGCCGCGGTCGGTCGTCGTGGCCCCGGCCAGCTGCAGCGAGCTGGCCCGCTCGTCGGGGAGCTCCTCCGACCGCGTCGTCACGTTCAGCCCGATACCGAGCACGACCACACCCGCCCCGGGGCTGCGGGCCAGCACCCCGCAGATCTTGCGCTCTCGGGCGAGGACGTCGTTCGGCCACTTGAGCACCGCCGGCACGCCGGCGACCTCGCGCAGCGCCGTCGCGACGGCGAGCCCGCCGAACAGCGGCACCCAGCCGAGGGCCGGCACGGCGTCGGTGGCCGTGCTCGGCGTCAGCAGCACCGAGAAGGTCAGCCCCGCCCGCGGCGGCGACACCCACGCGCGGTCCTGCCTACCGCGGCCGGCGCGCTGGTGCTCGGCCACCACAACGAGCCCGGCCGGCTCGCCGCCCCGTGCCCGGTCCTCGACCAGCGCGTTGGTGCTGTCCACGCTGTCGCGCACCTCGACCCGCCACCCGTCCGGGCCGAGCGCGCGCTGCAGCTGCGCCGCCCGCAGGGCCGGTCGGGTCAGGTCGGTGTACACGACCCCAGTGTGCCGGTGCGGCGCCGCGTCGCGCTGCTGCCGCTCCCCCCACCTGCGGACCTCCTGCGGCTGATCGTCAGCAGAATCCGTCGCTTCCCGATGACCGGCCTTGCACCGATCCGGCTGAGGAGCACGCGGGCCGTGCGCCCGTGGATCGTCCGCTCCCCCGACGCCCTGGGGCGCCGTCGGTAGCCTGCCGCCCGTGACCGCCGAAGCCGTGCCGCCCGCCGCCGATCCCGCCGCCGCCCCCGACGTGCACACGACCGCGGGCAAGCTCGCGTTGCTGCGACAGCGCGACGACGACGCGCGGCAGCCACCGTCGGAGGCGGCGGTGGAACGGCGCCGGGCGCAGGGCCGCTCGACCGCACGCGAGCGCATCGAGGCGCTGCTCGACCCCGGCTCGTTCACCGAGACCGACGCGCTCGCCCGCCACCGCGCCCGCGACTTCGGGCTCGAGAACAACCGGCCGACCGGTGACGGCGTCGTCACCGGCTACGGCACCGTCGACGGACGTCCGGTGTGCGTGTTCAGCCAAGACGCGATGGTGTTCGGCGGGGCCCTCGGCGAGGTCTACGGCGAGAAGATCGTCAAGGTCATGGACCTGGCCCTGAAGAACGGCTGCCCGATCGTGGGGCTCAACGAGGGCAGCGGGGCGCGCATCCAGGAAGGGATCATGGGGCTCGCGCTCTACGGCGACATCTTCTACCGCAACACGCTTGCCTCAGGCGTGGTGCCGCAGCTCAGCCTGATCCTCGGCAACTGCGCCGGTGGGCACGTCTACTCGCCGGCACTGACCGACTTCACGCTCATGGTCGACCAGGCGTCGGCCATGATGATCACTGGCCCGGACGTCATCCGTACCGTCACCGGCGAGGACATCTCGATCGAGGACCTCGGCGGCGCTCGCACGCACAACTCCAAGAGCGGCGTAGCGCACTTCATGAGCGCCGACGAGGCCGAAGCGCTCGAGCTGGCCAAGGTGCTGCTGTCGTTCCTGCCGTCCAACAACCTCGACCCGGTGCCCGTCGTGCCGGCCTGCGACGCCCTCGACGAGGAGCCGCTGACCGCGCTCGACACGCTGATCCCCGACAGCAGCAACGCCCCCTACGACATGCACACCGTCATCGAGGCGGTGCTCGACGACGGCGACCTGCTCGAGGTGCAGGCGCTGTGGGCGCAGTCGATCATCTGCGGGTTCGGCCGCATCGAGGGGCGCAGCGTCGGCGTCGTCGGCAACAACCCGCTGCACTTCGCGGGCACGCTCGACATCGACGCCTCGGAGAAGGCGGCCCGCTTCGTGCGTACCTGCGACGCGTTCAACATCCCTGTCGTCACCTTCTGCGACGTGCCCGGGTTCCTGCCGGGCGTCGGCCAGGAGCACGCCGGGATCATCCGGCACGGTGCCAAGCTGCTGTTCGCCTACTCCGAGGCAACCGTGCCGCTCGTCACCGTCATCACCCGCAAGGCCTACGGCGGCGCGTACGTGGTCATGGGCTCCAAGCACCTGGGGGCCGACGTGAACCTGGCCTGGCCCACCGCGCAGGTGGCGGTCGTGGGGGCGCAGGGCGCCGTCAACATCATCCAGCGCAAGGCTATCGCTGCCTCCGACGACCCGGAGGCCACCCGCGAGGCCTTCATCCAGCAGTACGAGGAGACCTTCGCCACCCCCTACATCGCGGCCGAGCGCGGCTTCGTCGACGCCGTCATCGCCCCGCGGGACACCCGCCGGGAGGTGGCCAAGGCGCTGCGGCTGCTCGCCGGCAAGCGCGAGAGCCTGCCGGCCAAGAAGCACGGCAACATCCCGCTATGAGCAGCCCCGTTGTTGATCTTCCGGTTGGCGGGTCAGCAGGCGACACGCCGGCGTGTCCGCTGCGAAGGCGCGAAGCACGTGATCGTCGGGGAGCGCGATGAGCGTCGACGACGGCCGAGCGCCCGACGAGCGCGCGCCCCTGCTCCGCGTCGTACGCGGTGTGCCGACTGCCGACGAGCTCGCCGCCCTCGTCGCGGTCGTCGCCGGGCGGGCCGCTGGTCAGTCGCCCCCCGCAGCAGCGCCGCTCGCGCGCCGGTGGGGCCGGCCGGTGCTGCGCGGCATGCCCGCGCCGGGCCGCGGTGCCTGGCAGGCGTCCGGCCTCCCGGACGCCTGATCGGTGAGGTGAGCCGGTAGCCGGACGGGGTAGGGGCGGGAGCACATCCAGCACGTCTCGAGGAGGCTCCATGCAGTTCGACAAGTCGCAGATCACCGACATGCTCCGCTCGCAGGGCGACAACGACAAGGCCGACCAGGCCGACAAGGAGATGCCGCAGCAGGTCGACACCGAAAAGGACAAGGGCCTGCTCGACAAGTTCGGGATCAACCCGCAGGACCTGATCTCCAAGTTCACCGGCGGCGGGGGTAGCGGCGGCGGCGGCATCGGTGGCGCCATCGGCGGGGTGATGGGCCGCTGAGCCAGCGTCCCATGGACGCGCCGGGCCGGGGGTGGGACCGCCCCCGGCCCGTGTCGTACCCGCCCCTAGACTCCGCGGCAGTCTGCTGAGGGAGTCTCGTGCGCAAGGTCCTGATCGCCAATCGTGGCGAGATCGCCGTTCGTGTGGTGCGGGCCTGCCGCGACGCCGGCCTCACGAGTGTCGCCGTCTACGCCGACCCCGACCTCGACGCCCTGCACGTGCGCATGGCCGACGAGGCCTTTGCGCTCGGTGGCACGACGCCCGGTGACTCCTACCTCAGCATCGAGAAGGTGCTCAAGGCCCTCGCCGACTCGGGCGCCGACGCGGTGCACCCCGGCTACGGCTTCCTGTCGGAGAACGCCGAGTTCGCCCGTACGGTCATCGACGCGGGGGCCACCTGGATCGGGCCGTCGCCCGAGGCCATCGCGGCCCTCGGCGACAAGACGACCGCGCGGCACATCGCGCTGAAGATCGGGGCGCCGCTGACCCCAGGCACCGCCGACCCGGTCGCCGGCGTCGAGGAGGTGCACGCCTTTGTCGAGGAGCACGGCCTCCCGGTCGCCATCAAGGCGGCCTTCGGCGGCGGCGGTCGCGGGCTGAAGATCGCCCGCGAGCACGAGGAGATCGACGAGCTGTACGCCTCCGCCGTGCGCGAGGCGGTGGCGGCCTTTGGCCGGGGCGAGTGCTTCGTCGAGCGCTATCTCGACGAGCCGCGGCACGTCGAGACGCAGGTGCTCGCCGACAGCCACGGCAATGTCGTCGTCGTCTCCACCCGCGACTGCTCGCTGCAGCGGCGCTACCAGAAGGTGGTGGAGGAGGCTCCCGCACCGTTCCTGACGGCCGAGCAGCGCACCCAGCTCTACGACGCCTCAAAAGCGATCATCCGCGAGGCCGGCTACGTGGGCGCCGGCACCTGCGAGTTCCTCGTCGCGAAAGACGGCCTGATCAGCTTCCTCGAGGTCAACACCCGCCTTCAGGTGGAGCACCCGGTCACCGAGGAGGTCACCGGCGTCGACCTCGTCCGCGAGCAGTTCCGTATCGCCGACGGCCACGCGCTCTCCTTCGACGACCCCGCGCCGCGCGGCCACAGCTTCGAGTTCCGCATCAACGGCGAGGACCCCGGGCGCGGCTTCCTGCCCGCCCCTGGCACGGTCACCTCTTTCGTCGTGCCCACCGGGCCGGGCGTGCGCGTCGACTCCGGCGTCGAGGCCGGCTCGGTCGTCGGGGGGGCCTTCGACTCGCTGCTGGCCAAGCTGATCGTCACCGGCGCCACCCGCCAGCAGGCGCTCGACCGCTCGGCGCGGGCGCTGGGCGAGATGCAGGTCGAGGGCATCGCCACGCTGCTGCCCTTCCACCGCAAAGTGGTGCGCGACGCGGCCTTCGCCCCGGCCGACCCGCAGGCGCCGTTCACCGTGCACAACCGCTGGATCGAGACCGCGTTCGACAACGACATCCCGGCGTTCGCCGGGGCCGACGACGCGCCGGCGGCCGAGCCGCGCGAGAGCGTCGTCGTCGAGGTGGGTGGGCGCCGGCTCGAGGTGACGCTGCCCCCCGGCTTCGGCACCGCACCGGCGTCCGCGCCCAACGGGACGGTGACGCCCAAGCGGACGGTGAACAAGGCCGGGGCCGCCGCGGCGTCCGGCGACACGCTCGCCTCGCCCATGCAGGGCACCATCATCAAGGTGGCGGTCGAGGACGGCGCGAGCGTCGACACGGGCGACCTCGTCGTGGTGCTGGAGGCGATGAAGATGGAGCAGCCCATCACCGCGCACAAGGCCGGTGTCGTCACCGGGCTCTCCGCCTCGGTCGGGGCCGTCGTCAAGGGTGGCGAGGCGCTCTGCGAGATCAGCGACGCCTGAGCGCACCCTCTGACCTCGGAGCCCGACAGGGATGAAGTAGGCGACCACGGGCACGACGCAGGTGTGCCGCGCGCCACGGTCGTCACCGGTGAACGTCGCTGGCGGCTGCTCGCGCTGAGCGTCGTGCTGATCGTCCTCGTGGCGCTGGCGGTGCGCGGGGTGGGCTTCCCGAGTCTGCCCTCGATCAGCAACCCGTTCGGCACCGAGTCGGTCGACCGCAGCACACCGCCGCTGCTGACCTCGCTGCAGGACCTCTCGCGCTTCGAGGCCGCGAGCGGCACCTATCAAGTGGTCGTCGACGTCGAGAAGGACGTCAAGCGGGTGCCCTCGGTCGTGGCCGGTGAGCGCACGCTCTATCTGGCCACCGGCAGCGTCGACGCCTCGGTAGACTTCTCCGGACTCGACGCCAGCACCGTCAAGGTCTCCGGCGACGGCAAGAGCGTCGACATCGTGCTGCCGCAGGCGGCGCTGTCGCCGGCCCGCATCGACCCCGAGCAGAGCCGCGTGGTCTCCCGCGAACGCGGGGTGCTCGATCGCCTCGGCGGCGTGTTCTCCGACAATCCGACGAGCGAGCGCGAGCTCAACATCACTGCCCAGGACCGCATGCGCGACGCCGCCCGCCGCTCCGAGCTCGCCGTGCGCGCGCAGGACAACACGCGCGTCATGCTCAAGAATCTGCTGCGGCCGCTCGGCTACGACCAGGTGCGGGTCACCTTCGAGCGCGAGAGCAGGCCCTGAACGGACGTCAGTCCTCGTGCGCCATCAGCTGGCGCGCCGCCTCGGTGACGGACCCGGACAGCGAGGGGTAGATCGAGAAGCTGTGCGCCACCTGGTCGGCGGTGAGCGCGTGCTGCACAGCCAGCGAGATCGGCATGATCAGCTCGCTGGCCCCTGGGGCGACGACGACCCCGCCCAGCACGGTGCCGGTCCCCGGGCGGCAGAAGAACTTCACGAAGCCGTCGGTGATGCCCTGCATCTTGGCGCGGGGATTGGTGGCCAGGGGCAGCCGGACGCTGTGCGCCGCCACCGCGCCGCTCTCGACCTGCGTTTGCGTCACGCCCACCGAGGCCACCTGCGGATCGGTGAACACGTTCGCCGACACCGTGCCCAGGCGCAGCGGTGCGACGGCCTCGCCGAGTGCGTGCCACATCGCGATGCGCCCTTGCATGGCGGCCACCGAGGCGAGCATCAGCTTGCCGGTGCAGTCGCCCGCGGCGTAGACGCCCGCCAGGCTCGTGCGCGAGACCCGGTCGACGGCGACGAACCCGCCGTCGTCCAGCGCGACCCCGACCTCTTCCAGGCCCATGCCGCCCGTGTTCGGCACCGAGCCGACGGTCAGCAGCGCGTGCGAGCCCTCGACGCTCGAGCCGTCGGTCAGCTGCACCCGCACGCCGCCCGTGGTCCGCTCGACGCCGGCTGCCCGGCCGCGCCGCACCGCCATCCCGCGGCGCTCGAACACCGTCTGCAGCAGCTCGGCGGCGTCGCCGTCCTCGCCGGGCAGCACCCGCTCGCGGCTCGACACCAGGGTGACGCGCGAGCCGACCGCCAGGTAGCTGTTGGCGAACTCCGCGCCGGTGACCCCGGAGCCGATGACGACGAGGTGCTCGGGCAGCTCGGGCAGGTCGTAGAGCTGACGCCAGTCGAGGATCCGCTCGCCGTCGGGCTCGGCGCCGGGGAGCACCCGCGGCCGCGCGCCGGTGGCGAGCAGCACGACGTCGGCCTCGAGCGTCGTGGTGCTTTCCGCGCCGGTGACCTCGACGGTGTGCGGGGCGGTGAGGCGGGCGCTGCCGGACAGCAGCTGCACCCCCTGACGCGACAGCCGCGCCGCGATGTCGGCCGACTGCGCCAGGGCGAGCGCCTTGACGCGGGCGTGCACCTCGGCGACACCCGTGGTCACCTCACCGGTGGTGTGCACCCCGAGCCGATCGGCGTGGGCGAACTCGGTCATCGCCTCGCCGGTGGCGATGAAGGTCTTCGACGGCACGCAGTCCGACAGCACGCACTGCCCGCCGACGCCGTCGCGGTCGACCAGCGTGACGCAGGCGCCGAGCTCGACGGCCACGAGCGCCGCCTCGTAGCCGGCCGGTCCGCCCCCGACGATCGCGATGCGGGCCGCGGGACCGGGGAGCACTGCCATGCAGCCATTGTCGGGCACGCACCGCCATGCGGCTTCCGGGTCGTCGACGTCTTCGCCTCCGGGTACACGTGGGAGCCGGTACCGCGAGGCAAGATCTTGGGCGCTGGCCCTACGTCGTCGCCGCCGTACCGGCCGGGCGAAGCGACCGGGCGCGATCGCTACGCTGCTGACCATGGCGCTGTATGCGGCGTACGGCAGCAACCTCGACCCGGCGCAGATGCACCAGCGCTGCCCGCACTCCCCCGTCGCCGGCACCGGCTGGCTCGAGGGCTGGCGGCTCACCTTCGGCGGCGAGGACCTCGGCTGGGAGGGCTCCCTCGCCACGCTCGTGCAGGAGCCCGGCGAGCACGTTTTCGTCGGCCTGTACGACATGACCGACGCCGATGCCGCCCGGCTCGACGAGTGGGAGGGCGCCGACCTCGGGCTCTACCGCAAGCTGCGGGTGCGCGTGCACACCCTGGACGGCGACCGGCTGTGCTGGGTGTACGTGCTCGACGGCTACGAGGGCGGGCTGCCCTCGGCCCGCTACCTCGGCCTGCTCGCCGAGGCCGCGCAGGCCGCCGGCGCACCCGAGGACTACCTCAACGCGCTGCGGACCCGCCCCTGCCGCTCGGTCGGGCCGGGGGCGGACACCTGAGCCCTTCAGGCAGACAGGGCGGCGAGGGCCACCGCGACGAGGGCGCGCACGGCGATCGGCAGCGCTGCCTCGTCGACGTCAAAGGCGCCCTGGTGCAGGTCGTACGGACGCTCGAGACCAGGCGGCTTGACGCCGAGGCGGGCCATCGAGCCGGGCGCCGCGTCGAGGTACCAGGCGAAGTCCTCACCGCCGAGCGACTGCAGCGTGGGTACGGCGGCGCCCTCCCCCAGCGCGCTGCGCACGGCGGCGGTGAACAGCGCGGTCGCCGGGCCGTCGTTGACGACCGGCGGCACACCTCGCTCGTAGCGCACCTCGGCGTGGGCGCCGTAGGCCGACACGAGATCCTCGACGACGCGCTGGACGAGGCGGGGCGCCTCCTCCCACGCGGTCTTGTCGAGCACCCGCACGGTGCCCTTGAGCACCCCGGTGCGGGGGATCGCATTGCTCGCGACGCCGGCCGCGATGTGCCCCCACACCACGCACATGCCTGCCCGCGGGTCGACCAGGCGACCGAGCGCCGTCGGCAGCCCGGTGGCGACGGTGGCTAGGGCGTGCACGAGGTCGACGGTGTTGTGCGGGCGCGAGGTGTGCCCGCCGGGGCCGCTCAGCTCGATACGTAGCGCGTCGGCGGCCGAGGTGATCGGTCCGGCCTTGAGGCCGAGCCGCCCGACCTCGAGCGCCGGGTCGCAGTGCAGCGCGAACACCGACGAGGCGCCCTCGAGCCAGCCCTCGTCGAGCACGGCAACCGCGCCGCCGGGCATGAGCTCCTCGGCCGGTTGGAACACCAGCCGGACCCGGCCCGGCAGGTCGGGCGCCTCGCGGGCGAGCGCGAGCCCGGCGCCGAGCACCGCGGCGGTGTGCACGTCGTGCCCGCAGGCGTGGCACACGTTGTCGACGGTCGAGCGGTAGGGCACGAGCTTCTCGTCCTGCAGCGGCAGCGCGTCGATGTCGGCCCGCAGCACGACCATCGGGCCGTCAGCGGCAATGGCGTGGCCGGGACCGATATCGACGACGACGCCGGTGCCGGCCTGCATCACCTTGGGGGCGAGGCCGGCGGCGGACAGCCGCTCCACCAGCAGCGCCGTCGTGCGGTGCTCGGCATGGCCGAGCTCGGGGTGGGCGTGCAGGTCGCGGCGCAGCGCCACCAGCTCGCGCGCGTTCTCGGCGAGCCACGCCTCCGCCAGCCGCCACGCGGTGCGCTGCGCCGCCGGGTCGGTGCGGGCCGACAGCGACGGGTCGAGCGGGCCGGGGATCACGACGCGGCTGCCCCGGCGGCCCCCGGTTCACCAGCGCTGTCGCCGCTCGGGCGCGACGCCAGCGGGAGCGGCTTGCCGGCCTCGAACTCGGCGAGCAGGCTGTCAACGACGGCGGTGAGGTCACCGCCGCTGGCCGCGGCCACCGCCCGCTGGCGCTGGTAGCTGGCACCTCCCTCGAGCACCGTCTCGACCGCGTCGAGCTGCGGGATGCAGCCGAGCCGGTGCGCGCTCGGGCGCATGTCCTGCACGAGCTCGCGCAGCGCGTCGCGCACGGGCTGCACCGAGTCCTCGCCAACGATGATGCTCGCGTCCAGCCCGTAGCGGGCGGCCCGCCACTTGTTCTCCTGCGTGACCCAGCGCCGCGGGCGCGGCAGCGTGTAACCCTTGTCGATCTCGCGGTCGAACACGTCGACCAGGCACTGCGACAGCGCCGCCACCATGCCGACCTCGGCCATCGTCGGCAGCCCGTCGGCGATGCGCAGCTCGACCGTGCCGTAGGTGGGGTGCGGCCGGATGTCCCACCACACCTCCTTGATCGAGGCGATGGTCTGGGTCTTGATGAGGGTCTCCATATAGCTCTCGAACTGCGCCCAGTCGGTCAGCTGCTGGGGCAGCCCGGCGGTGGGCAGGCCCTCGAAGACCTTCGAGCGCGCCGAGGCCAGGCCCGTGTCGGCGCCGACCCAGTACGGCGAGGATGCCGACAGCGCCAGCAGGTGCGGGATGTAGGCCGACAGCGCACCGACCATCGCGATGGCCTTGTCGGGCGAGCGCACGCCGACGTGCACGTGCACCCCGAAGATCTGCATCCGGCGGGCGAGCCACTGCATGTCCTCGATCAGCTTGACGTAGCGCGGGTCGTCGCTGATCTGCTGCGTCGTCCAGTTGGTGATGGGGTGGGTGCCGGCGCACATCAGGCCGAGGCCGCGGGCGTCGGCGCGCTCGGCCACCTCGTCGATGGTGCGGCCGAGGTCGGCCGTCGCCTCCTCGATCGAGCTGCACACCCCGGTGATGACCTCGACGGTCGACTGCAGCAGCTCGGCCTTGGCGGTGGCGTGCTCGCCGTCCGGGCTCATCTCGTGCAGGATCTCCGCCGCGCCGCGGGTGAGCTCGCGGGTCTCGCGGTCGACGAGCATCAGCTCCCACTCGACGCCCACGCTGGACGTCGGCGAAGAGTGGTACGGGATCTGCACGGTGCGCTCCTGCCCTGGAAGGGGCCGAGCGTACCCAGCCGCCCAGCGCTCGCTCACATGGCGAGGCGCGACGCGAGAGCAGCGACAGCCAGCACCCGCAGACCCCCGGCCGGGACGGCGTCTGCGGGCTCCAGCGCCCGGAGGGAGGACGCCACCGCGAGCGGGAAGCAGAGGCCGACGCCCGCGCCTCAGCGGAAGGCGACGGGCGTGGCCTTCTCGGTCAGCGCGTCGGTGAGCAAGCTGACCAGCGCCTCGAGCTGCACGTCGACCGACGAGCCGACCTCCTCGTCGCTGCCGTCGAGCGCGCGGGCCGCGAGCCCCGCCTTGTCGTCGAGCAGCTCGGCGATCCGCGCGTCGAGCGTCTTGGCGGCGATGATCCGCCAGGCGGTGACGGGCATGTCCTGCCCGATGCGGTGCACCCGGTCGATCGCCTGGGTCTGCTCGGCCGCGGTCCACGACAGCTCGGCGAGCACGACGTTGGAGGCGACCTGCAGGTTGATGCCGACGCCGGCGGCCGCCAACGAGCAGACGATGACCGCGACGTCCGGGTCGCTCGTGAAGTCGTCGATCGCCGCGTCGCGGGCCTTCTTGGTCTGGTCGCCGCGGATCGAGCGGAACCTGACGCCTGCGGTGCGGAAGGCCGACTCGGCGACGTCCATGACGTCGATGTGCTTGGCGAACAGCACGACCTTGCCGACGTTGCGGGCCAGCTGGGCGGTGTAGTCCGCCGACAGCGCAGCCTTGGCCTGACCGATACGGCGCATCATCGAGAAGACGTTCTCGCCGCCGCCCTGCTCGCTGGCGTCCTTGCGCTCCCAGCTCGCCACCTTGCGCACGAGCGCCGCGTCGATACCGGTCGGCGCGCGGCCGCCCTCGCGTTCGGCGCGCGCCGCCACCGCGCTCTCGTAGCGGCTGACCAACCGCCGGGCCAGTGCGCGCTCGGCCTCGCGGACCGAGCGGCCGAGCGCACCGTCGAGCTCGACGGGCAGGTCGGCGATGCGCCGGGCCGGGATGTCGGCGGCGACGTCGACCTTGCGCCGGCGCACGATGCCGAGGTCGACGACGGCCTGGCGGGCCGCCGGGGCGAAGCCGGGGTCGACCGGCGTCAGGCCGTTCTCCTCGAGCGCGGCCAGCAGGTCCGGCCCGGGCTCGGACTCGGTGATCCACCCCAGGAACTGCCACAGGGTGAGAAAGTCCTCGATGTCGTTGATCAGCGGGGTGCCGGTCAGGGCCATCAGCAGCGCCCGCGACGACCGCGCCCGGATGCGGGCGGCGATCTCGAGGACGTGCCGGGACCGCTGCGACGCGCGGTTCTTGATGTAGTGCGCCTCGTCGACGACCATCCCGCGGAACCCCAGGTCGCCGAGCCAGCCGACGTGCCGGTCGAGCACCTCGTAGTTGACGACCATGATGTCCGAGAAGCCGTCCAGGGTGTCGCCGTCCCCGGTGATGACGCTGACCGGGTGCCGGGGCGTCCACAGCCCCGCCTCCCGGGCCCAGTTCGTCTTGACGACGTTGGGCACCACGACCAGCAGCGGGTAGGCGTCCGCCGCCTCCGCAGCCAGCAGGGCCTGCGCGGTCTTGCCGAGGCCGGGCTCGTCGGCGAGCAGGTAGCTGCGGTGGCCGTCCGCCGCCGACGCGACGACCTGCGCCTGGTGCGGCATGAGGTGGCGGCCACCGGCGGCGGCCAGCGGGCCGGCAGGGGGCAGCGGCATGCACGAGGACGCGCCGCCGGCAGCCGACTCGAATGCGCGTAGCAGCGGTCCGAGCAGCTCCCAGGTGGCCAGCAGCCGGGGCTGGACGGTGCGCTGCGGCGGCGCCGACCAGTCGGGCTCCAGGAAGGGGTTCGCCAGCTGGCGGGAGATCACCGACTGCGGGACCACCCGGCGCTCGAGTCTGGTCCCCCCCGCCGGGCCAGCGGCCGGGGCCGGCTCGGGCGTGGGCTCGACGCCCGCGGCGGCCTGCATCTCCCGCTTGAGCAGCCGCGCCTCGGCGGGCAGCGGCGACTCGTCGGTCAGCAGCGCGAGCAGCGAGCCGTCCCGCGCGGCGCAGGTCGCGAGCGCGGTCGCGATCGCGTCCAGCCGCTTCTGCTGGTCGCCGCGCCGGGACTCGCTGAGCTCGGTGTCGGTGCGGATGCGGGTGCGCTCCTCGCGGACCAGCAGCGCCACCACCTGGAAGCTGGTGCGGGTCGAGGGCCGCACCCGGCCGCGCTGCACCGCCTGCTCGACCCCGCGCACGGCGCGCGAGAGCACCGGGAGCAGCCCGTCGTCGCGCCGCCCCGAGGGACGCATCGCGCGCCCGCCGCTGGGGCGGGTCGAACGCCGTTCACCCGTCGTCACATAGCTCCTTCGCCGTCCCGCGCCGTGCCCGTCGGGTGTACCGGGGCCGCACCGACTGCGGCCCGCGAGCGGCACGGACGAGCATCACCGCTCGAGGGCCTGCCCGCGACCGGCTCGTCCCCCGGCTCGACGTCTGCACCGGGCGCTCCTGCGCCCGACGGCATCCTAGCCGCGATCGGGGTCGCGCGCGGGGAACGACGATAACTTCTGCGGTCGGTAGCGGCCCCGACACCCGGCGCATCGGGACGCGGAACCGCGCCCCGCCACATCACGTCCTCAATATGTGAGAGTGCCGACCGTGCTCTGCAGCTGCTCGTGCTGACCGACTGCGGGCGCGCAGGCGCGCCACCGCCCCGGCGGCCCCTGCTGCTGCAGGAGGGAGATACGTTCAGCGCCTCGGCCCGCACCGATGGACCCTGCGCGCTCGTCGTCGCCTTCACCGGGTCGCCGCCGAGCGAAGGCTGGGGTCTGCCCGCTTACACCGCCCGGCTCGAGCCCGCGGGCCGCGACGAGCTGTGCCTGGTGATCGAGCGGCACCACCCCGCCGTGTTCATTGGAGTCGGCTTCCCGTACTCCCTGCGGGCGATCTCGGCCGAGCCCCTCGCCGGGCGACACATCCTCGACGAGGAGTCGCACGAGCTGCAGCAGGCCGACGGCTCGGCCCTGCTGCGCCTCGCACGGCTGCCGGCGGGGTGGCGGGCGCTGCCGGAGTCGGAACCCTCGGGCGACTCGGTTGCCTGGACGTTTCCGCTGTCGGGCCCGGACGGCGCGACCGGCGGGCTGCAGCAGGGCGCGCTGGCTGTCGCCGCACCCGGCAACAAGGTCTTCGGCTACGAGGAGATCGCGCACCCGCAGGTGCGGGCTGCCCGCGGCACCCTTGTCTCCTACACCGACGAAGCGCCGGGCAACCACGTGCTGCGGTGGAGCGAGGACGAGGTCGGCTTCGCCCTGCAGGTAGTCGGGCCGCTGCCCGACCCGTCGGTGCTCGTGGACATCGCCGACGGGCTCGAAGGACCAGGCTGACCGAGGCGCCGCCGGGCTAGAAGAACTCCTGCGGCTCGTAGCTGCCCCACACCTCGCGCAGCGCGCCGCAGACCTCGCCCACGGTGGCCATCGCCCGCAGCGCGTCGCGCATCGGGGGCAGCACGTTGTCGGTGCCGCGGGCGGCCTCCTGCATCGCGGCGATCGCCTTGTCGACCGCCGCCTGGTCGCGCCCGGCGCGCAGCACGCGCAGCCGCTCGCGCTGGTCGGCCTCGATCGAGGGGTTGACCCGCAGCGGCTCGTAGCGCTCCTCGCTGGCGCTGCGGTAGCGGTTGAGCCCGACGACGACCCGCTCGCCGCTGTCGATGCCCCGCGCCACGTCGTAGGCCGAGCGCTCGATCTCCGACTTCTGGAAGCCCACCTCGATCGCCGCGACGGCGCCGCCGAGCTCTTCGACCTTCTCCATCAGGGCCAGCGACTCGCGCTCCACCTCGTCGGTCATCGCCTCGACCGCGTACGACCCGGCGAACGGGTCGACCGTCGCCGTCACGTCGGTCTCGTAAGCCAGCACCTGCTGGGTACGCAGGGCGAGGGTCGCCGCTTTCATCGTAGGCAGGGCGATCGCCTCGTCGAAGGAGTTGGTGTGCAGCGACTGCGTGCCGCCGAACACCGCCGCGAGGCCCTGCACGGCGACCCGGACCAGGTTCACCTCCGGCTGCTGGGCGGTCAGCTGCACGCCCGCCGTCTGGGTGTGGAAGCGCAGCATCATCGACTTGGGGTCCTGCGCCCCGAACTGCTCGCGCATGACGCCCGCCCAGATGCGCCGCGCCGCACGGAACTTCGCGACCTCCTCGAGCAGCGTCGTGCGGCTGACGAAGAAGAACGCGAGCCGCGGCGCGAAGTCGTCGACGGCCAGGCCCGCCTGGACCGCCGCCCGCACGTACTCGATGCCGTCGGCGAGGGTGAAGGCGATCTCCTGCACGGGGGTCGCCCCGGCCTCGGCCATGTGGTAGCCGGAGATCGAGATGGTGTTCCAGCGCGGCAGCTCGGTGGCGCAGTAGCCGAAGATGTCGGTGATCAGCCGCAGCGAGTGGGCCGGCGGATAGATGTAGGTGCCGCGGGCGATGTACTCCTTCAGCACGTCGTTCTGGATGGTGCCGGTGAGCTTTGCGCCGTCGATGCCCTTTTCCTCGGCCACCAGCGCGTAGAGCAGCAGCAGCACCGCCGCCGGCGCGTTGATCGTCATCGACGTCGAGACGCTGTCGAGCGGGATCTCGTCGAACAGCACCCGCATGTCCTCGAGCGAGTCGATCGCGACCCCGACCTTGCCGACCTCGCCGGAAGCGATCGGGTCGTCGGAGTCGTAGCCCATCTGCGTCGGGAGGTCGAAGGCGACCGAGAGCCCGCCGGTGCCCTGCTCGACGAGGTTGCGGTACCGCTCGTTGCTCTCCTTCGCCGTCCCGAAGCCCGCGTACTGGCGCATGGTCCACGGCCGGCCGGTATACATCGAGCGGTAGACCCCGCGTGTGTACGGGAACTCGCCGGGCGCGCCGAGCCGCTCCGGCAGACCGTCCGCGACGTCCTGCGGCCCGTAGAGCGGAGCGACGTCGAAGCCGGACTCGGCTGTCCTGGGCGAATCGGACATATCGTGACCCTTTCTTTTCCGCGAGTCGCCGATCCTAGGCGCCGCGCCGTGACACCCTTGGGCGGGAAGCGTCTCGCAAGGGTGCGCGCGGCAGGAGGTGCAGGGTGACGGCGGAGGGAACGGCACCACCTGCCGCCGCACCGCAGGTCCTGACCGACGGGCGGCTCGTCGCAGGCCGCTACCGCCTGCTCGACCCGCTCGGCGTCGGGGGGATGGGCACGGTGTGGCGGGCCGAGGACGAGCTGCTCGGCCGTCCCGTGGCCGTCAAGGAGGTCGTCTTCCCACCCGGCCTGTCTCCGGACGAGCGCGACGTGCACCGCGAGCGCACCCGCCGCGAAGCCCGCGCCGCCGCGCGCCTGGACCACCCGAGCGCCGTCACCGTGTTCGACGTCGTCGAGCAGGACGGCCACCCCTTCCTCGTGCTCGAGCTGGTCGAGGGGCGCACGCTGTCGGAGGTCGTGCGGGTCGACGGCCCGCTGTCGGTGCAGCGCACCGCGCAGGTCGGGCTGGCCCTGCTCGGCGCCCTGCAGGCGGCGCACGCGCAGGCGATCCTGCACCGCGACGTCAAGCCCGGCAACGTGCTGATCGGCCCTGCGCGCGGTAGCGAGCCGGCGCGCGTGGTGCTCACCGACTTCGGCATCGCCGCGAGCGCGGGCGATCCGAGCATCACCAGCACCGGCCTGCTGCTCGGCTCACCGGCCTACATCGCCCCGGAACGGGCCCGTGGCCGGGCCCCCGGGCCGGCCAGCGACCTGTGGTCGCTCGGCGCCACCCTGTTCACCGCCGTCGAGGGCCGGCCCCCTTACGAGCGGGGCGACCCGGTGCGCACGGTGACGGCGGTCGTCACCGGTGAGCACGAGCCCTACATCGCCGCCGGCCCGCTCGTCGAGGTGCTCGAGGGGCTGCTGGCGCGCGAGCCCGCCGAGCGCCTGTCCGCCGCCCGGGCCCGCGAGCTGCTGCTGCCGATCGCCCGCGGCACCGCGCCGGACTCGACGGCAGCGGCGGCGCCCCGCCCCGCCGCGCCGGTGCGCGACGAGCCGACGACGGCGCTGTCGGCAGCGGCCCTGCTCGAGGACGCCTTTGCCGCCTCGGCCGACCGGGCTGCGGACGCAGAAGGTTCCGCCAAGGCGAAGGCCCGTCCGCGCGGCCCCGACGACGCCCCCCGCCGTCGCGCGGGCGGGTCGCGCCGGATCGGCGCCGGTACCGGCCGGGCGCCGCTGCTGGTGCTCATGCTGCTCGTCATCGCCGTCGCGAGCGTCGCGGTGTACGTGGTGGCCGGCGACCAGGTGCGCCTCCGGGTCGGTGAGCTGGCGGTCGGGGCCCCCCGCGCCGGACCCGGCAGCTCGCCCGCGGCGCAGGCTCCCGATCCGCTGCCGACCCTGCCCGTCGGCGCGCTCCCGGCCGGGTGGGACCGGTACACCGACGACTCCGACGGCTGGCGCATCGGCGTGCCACCCGGCTACGTGCGCAGCCCGCGCAAGGGCATGATCCAGCTGCGCGAGCCCGAGCGCCGGTACACCCTGCGGGTCGACGTCGTGCCCCCTCGGGAGGGCGCTCTGGACAGCACGCGACGCTTCGCCGCAGCGGTGTCGAACAGCCTGCGGGACTACCGCGAGCTGCGCCTCGCACCGGTCGAGGGCACGGGTACCGACACCGCCGAGCTCTCGTTCACCTACACCGACGAGGGCACCGACCTACGGGTGCTCCAGCGCACCGTCGTGCCGTCCGGCGGTCCGGCCTACCGGCTGTACTGGCAGACCAACGACAAGGACTTCACCGCGTCGCTGCCCGTCTTCGAGCAGATCGCGACGACCTTCCGGCCGGCTCCGGCGAAGGCCGGATGAGCCAGCCGGCCGGGCGGCGGCCCCGTCCTCCCGGCGTGTGTCTTGCTTGTCACAGTCATGACGCACGGCTCGGGGTGCCCGCTCGGGAGGGCCTCGTTAGCATGAGCACTTCCAGGGAGGCTCCCCGGCGCAGCGGTCGGAAGGCGTAGCGAACATGCAGGCACCCGCAGGCACCCTCTACCGGGGGCGCGAGGGGATGTGGAGCTGGGTAGCGCACCGGGTCACCGGAGTCCTCATCTTCTTCTTCCTGTTCGCGCACGTGATGGACACCGCGCTCGTGCGGGTCTCACCGGACTCCTACAACCGGATCATGGACACGTACAAGACTCCGATCGTGAACCTCATGGAGGTCGGCCTGGTAGGCGCGGTGCTGTTCCACGCGCTCAACGGCCTGCGCGTCATGCTGATCGACTTCTGGGAGAAGGGGCCGCGCTACCAGAAGCAGATGACCTACGTGGTCGTCGGCCTGTTCGTCGTGCTCATGGCCGCCGCCGCGCCGCGGATGCTGTGGCACTCCTTCCAGCAGTTGTTCGGGAGCACCGCATGACCGCCGTCGTCTCCGGCGACGTGCCGGTTCAGGTCCCCCGTATCGAGGCTCCCCGTTCACGGCGGCCGGGCAGCTCGCGCCGCACGGGCACCAATTTCGAGATGTACGCGTGGATCTTCATGCGCATGTCCGGCCTGCTGCTGGTGTTCCTCGTCCTCGGTCACCTGTTCATCATGCTGATGCTCGACGACGGCGTGAAGCGCATCAACTTCGGCTTCGTGGCGGGCCGCTGGGCCTCGCCGTTCTGGCGCACCTGGGACCTGGTCCAGCTCTGGCTCGCGCAGCTGCACGGCACGAACGGGCTGCGGGTCATCATCAACGACTACGCCGAGCGCGACGGCACCCGCTTCTGGCTCAAGATGCTGCTCTACACGGCCTCGTTCCTGGTGCTCGTGCTCGGCACGCTGGTCATCTTCACCTTCGACCCCGCCATCACGGGCTAGGGAGCACCCCATGAGCGCCGCCTCGACCCCCGCGCCCAGCACCTCTGCGGTGCAGCACCACCGCTACGACACGATCATCGTCGGGGCCGGCGGCGCCGGCATGCGCGCTGCGCTGGAAGCCGGGCAGCGCTCACGTACCGCAGTGCTCACCAAGCTGTACCCGACGCGGTCGCACACCGGCGCGGCGCAGGGCGGCATGTGCGCCGCTCTCGCCAACGTCGAGGAGGACAACTGGGAGTGGCACACCTTCGACACCGTCAAGGGCGGTGACTATCTCGTCGATCAGGACGCCGCCGAGGTGATGTGCAAGGAGGCCATCGACGCGGTGCTCGACCTCGAGAAGATGGGGCTGCCGTTCAACCGCACCCCCGAGGGCCGCATCGACCAGCGCCGCTTCGGCGGGCACACCCGCAACCACGGCGAGGCGGCCGTGCGCCGCTCGTGCTTCGCCGCGGACCGCACCGGCCACATGATCCTGCAGACGCTCTACCAGCAGTGCGTCAAGGAGAGCATCGACTTCTTCAACGAGTTCTACGTGCTCGACCTGCTGCTCACCGACGTGGAGCAGGACGACGGCAGCACCGCGCAGGTCACGAGCGGCGTCGTGGCCTACGAGCTGGCCACCGGCGAGCTTCACGTGTTCCACGCCAAGGCGGTGCTGTTCGCGACCGGCGGCTTCGGCAAGGTCTTCAAGGTGACCTCGAACGCCCACACGCTGACCGGCGACGGGATGGGCATCGTCTACCGCAAGGGCCTGCCGCTCGAGGACATGGAGTTCTACCAGTTCCACCCGACGGGAATCTGGAAGATGGGCATCCTGCTCACCGAGGGTGCGCGCGGCGAGGGCGGCATCCTGCGCAACAAGGACGGCGAGCGCTTCATGGAGCGCTACGCCCCCACCATCAAAGACCTCGCGCCGCGCGACATGGTCGCCCGCGCCATCTACACCGAGATCCGCCAGGGCCGCGGCTGCGGGCCGGCCGGCGACCACGTGCTGCTCGACCTCACCCACCTGCCGCCCGAGCAGCTCGACGCCAAGTTGCCCGACATCACCGAGTTCGCCCGCACCTACCTCGGCATCGAGCCCTACGACGACCCGATCCCGATCCAGCCGACCGCCCACTACGCCATGGGCGGGGTGCCGACCGACATCGACGCCCAGGTGCTGCGCGACAACTCCACCGTCGTGCCCGGGCTGTTCGCCGCCGGCGAGGTCGCCTGCGTCTCGGTGCACGGCGCGAACCGGCTCGGCACCAACTCGCTGCTGGACATCAACGTGTTCGGCCGTCGGGGTGGGCTGTCGGCCGCGGCCTACGCCACCGGTGCCGAGCACGTCCCGCTGCCCGCCCAGCCCGAGGCCGACACCGTCGCACTGCTCGAGAAGCTGCGCTCGGGCTCCGGCAAGGAGCGGGTCGCCGACATCCGGCTCGCCCTGCAGGACAGCATGGACACCAACGCCTCGGTGTACCGCACCGAGGCGACGCTTAAGCAGGCCGAGATCGACATCGCCGCGCTCAAGCAGCGCTACCTCAACGTCGGCGTGGCCGACCGCGGGCAGCGCTACAACACCGAGCTGCTGGAAGCCGTCGAGCTGGGCTTCCTGCTCGACCTCGCCGAGTGCCTGGTGATCTCGGCCAAGGCGCGCAACGAGTCGCGCGGCGGGCACTTCCGCGAGGACTACGACACCCGCGACGACGTCAACTTCATGCGGCACACGATGGCCTACAAGGTGCCCGACGCCGAGGGACGCACCGCCTTCCAGTCCGATGTGCGCCTGGACTACAAGCCGGTGATCCAGACCCGCTACCAACCGATGGAGCGCAAGTACTAGATGACGTCCACCCTGGTCGAGCGGCCGGCCGAGGACACCTCGCCCACCGCCGGAGACACCCGCACCATCACGTTGAAGATCCGTCGCTTCGACCCCGAGGTGAGCCCGGACGCGCACTGGGAGGAGTTCGCGGTCCCCGTCGAGAAGGGCGACCGACTGCTCGACGCCCTGCACCATGTCAAGTGGTACTCCGACGGCTCCCTGTCCTTCCGCCGGTCCTGCGCGCACGGGGTGTGCGGGTCGGACGCGATGCGCATCAACGGCGTCAACCGCCTGGCCTGCAAGGTGCTCGTCAAGGACCTCGGTGACGACATCCTCATCGAGCCCATCAAGGGGCTGCCGGTCCTCAAGGACCTCATCGTCGACATGGAACCGTTCTTCGAGGCGTTCCGGGCGGTGAAGCCGTTCCTCATCACCGACGGCCGCGAGCCGACGCGCGAGCGCCTGCAGAGCGCCGAGGACCGAGCCCGCTTCGACGACACGACCAAGTGCATCATGTGCGCTGCCTGCACCACCTCGTGCCCGGTCTTTTGGAACGACGAGGCGTACTTCGGCCCGCAGGCGATCGTCGCGGCGCACCGTTTCATCTTCGACAGCCGCGACGAGGGCGCCGAGGAGCGGCTCGAGATCCTCAACGACAAAGAGGGCGTGTGGCGCTGCCGCACGACCTTCAACTGCACCGACGCCTGCCCGCGCGGCATCGAGGTCACCAAGGCGATCCAGGAGGTCAAGCGGGCGCTGATCTTTCGGCGCAGCTGAGCGGTCGGATTCTCCGGCGCAACCACTGTCCGGTGCGCCTCCGGCGCAACCACTGTCCGGTGCGCCTCCGGCGCAACCACTATCCGGTGCGCCTCCGGCGCGGCCACCGTCCGGTGCGCCTCCGGCGCAACGGCGCGCGACCCCGATAGCGTCTTGGCACTATGTGGGCGACCGGGCGGAGCACATCGACACCTCGCGGACCGCACTTGGTCGCCCTCCTGGTTGCCGTCCTGCTCGCGCTCGTCCCGACGTCGAGCGCCGTGGCAGCGGGTGCGACGCCCCCCGGCGACACCGTCGGAGGCGCCCGGCTGGCCGGCAAGGGGATCGTGGTGGCCAAGGGCGCGCCGATGCCGCCGCAGGTGACGGCGGCGAGCTGGCTCGTCGCCGACCTCGACACCGGACAGGTGCTCGCCGCCAAGGACCCGCACGGCCGCTTCGCGCCGGCCAGCACCATCAAGAGCCTCACCGCACTGGCGCTGCTGCCCGTGCTGCCTCCGGACCGGCGCCTGACGCCCGTCCACGACGACATCGCGGTGGACGGAACCCGCGTCGGGCTCGTCGAGCGCGTCGCCTACCCGGTGGACGAGCTCATGGGAGCCATGCTCATGGTTTCGGCCAACGACGCGGCCGAGGTGCTGGCCCGTGGAGCCGGCGGGCAGCGCGCGACGGCGGCGCTGATGAACGAGACGGCGCGGCGGCTCGGCGCCGCCGACACGCGGGCGGTCAATCCGCACGGGCTCGACGCCCCCGGCCAGGTGAGCTCGGCCTACGACCTGGCTTTGATCGCCCGGGCGGGCCTGGCCGACCCCCGCTTCGCGCGGTGGGTGGCCACCCCGTCGGCGAGCGTCGGCGCACCGGACGGTAGGCGGATCGCCACCCGCAACCACAACAAGCTGCTCGGCCGCTACCCGGGCATGCTGGGTATCAAGAACGGCTACACCGTCGCCTCGCGCGCCAGCTTCATGGGCGCCGCCGAGCGCGACGGGCACCGCATCGTCGTCACCCTCATGCGCTCGGACCCCAAGGTGTTCGACCAGGCACAGCTGCTGCTCGACTGGGGCTTCGCGGCGGTCGGCGCGCCGGCGGTAGGGCAGCTGGTCGAGCCTGAGAGTGCAGCCCGCCCGGTCATCGCACCACCGCGCGAGCCGGTGACGAGCGACGCGGTCCGCGCCCTGCGCCTCGACGGCATCGCCGGACTGGCGCCGCACGCCTGGGCGGCGCCGGCACCCCCGGGCATCCGAGCAGCCGCGCCGCCGGCCCCGGAGTCGTCCTCGCCGTCGTGGCTCGCCATGCTCGCCGGGCTGGCGCTGGCCGTCGCCGCGCTCGCCGCCGTCCGCCTGCCACCGGAGCGGCGGGCACCGGCCGCGTTCGGCGTGCGACAGCAGACGTCCGCGCGCGCAGCCCGGGACCGGCGCGCCCGAACGACGCACGCACTGTCCACTCGCACGATGACCCGGGAGATCGTGCTGCCCGCAGCCGATCCGCTCCCCCAGGACGCGCATCTGTGGGCCGAGCGGGCGCAGCGCCTACCCAGCGCCGGCGGGCGCATCTCCCGCACCGGCTGAGCGCCCGGTCCACGTCACTCATCGGCGGAGGCGGTGCTCCGCGGGTGAGTTGTGGATCGCTCGGGTGACGGTGACCTGCTCGGTCAGCACGCCGCTGATGATCTCCTGCGTCTCATTGATCTGCTCCACGACGGTGGCGATCTGGGCCAGTGAGCCGACCACGCGTCCGACCTGCTCCTGGATCTCGGCGATGATGTTGCTGACGTCGGTGGTAGCGGTCGCGGTCTGGCCCGCCAGCTGCTTGACCTCACCGGCCACGACGGCGAACCCACGCCCCGCCTCGCCGGCCCGCGCGGCTTCGATGGTCGCGTTGAGCGCCAGCAGGTTCGTCTGGGAGGCGATGGTCGAGATCAGCTTCACCACCGCACCGATCTGGTCGCTGGCGGCGCCCAGGGTGGCGACGTCGGAGTTGGCGCCTTCGGTCAGTCGCTATCCGTTCTGGGCGACCGTGGAGGCGACCGCGACGTTGCGTTCGACCTCGCAGCGCGCTGGCCCTGCCGTCGGACAGCACCAGTGTCTCGGTGACGAGGAAGTCCAGGGTCCCGATGATCTCGCACCGGACCTGGATGGGCAGGCACACTCCCGACCTCACCCCGGCGCGCTGTGCGGCCGGCGCGCGGACGCGGACGCAGTCGGTGACCTCGGCCAGGTCCTCGACGAACACCAGGTCCCGCTCGCGCCTGGCCGGCCCGGACAGCCCCACACCCCTCGGGAAGGAGGCCGCTCGCGTCACGGCGCAATACTCGGCACCGGCGTCGCCGGACTCCTGCGCGAAGTGTCGCGCGTGTCAAGCTGACGACCCGACCGGCACCGGTCTCAGTCCTCTCTCCGCAGCACCTCGGCCCCCTTGAAGATCGCGCGTCGGACAAGGTTCCGTCGACCGTCACGCTGAGGCAGCCCAGCCCTGCCGCCACCGCTACCGCTACCGCCGCCACCGCCACCGACACCGCCACCGCCACCGCCACGATCGATCAACCGCTTCTCGGGCGCGACACGCCGACAGCGACCCCAACAAGCGGTAGATCGTCGAGGCAGCAGACCCGGCCGCTGAGGCAAGGGACCAGCGGCGGGTGGGTCCGCGATCTGGCAGTCGGCGTGAGGGCGACCGGGTAACCGGCGGGGGCGGCCGCTACCTGCGGACGAGCTCGCGCAGCGTGCGGCCGACGTAGAGGACGACGCCCATCACGAGCATCCCGAGCGCACCGGCGGTGAACTGGCCCGCCTGCTGCACGCGGCTCTGCTGGCGCTCGGTGGGGCCGTCGAGCACGGCGACCGGGGCGGACCCGACCGATGAGCCGGACGAGCCGGACGAGCCGGGCGAGCCGGGCGAGCCGGGCGAGCCGGGCGAGCCGGGCGAGCCGGGCGACGCGGATGAGGTGGACGCGGCATGGGCGCTCACCTCGGCGCCGGCACGGGACCGCTCCCCCTGGTCGCGGTGCGCGCCATGTGCCTGCGCCCTGCTGGCCTGTCGAGTGGACTCCTCGTCGTTCTGGCCCGGCGGGACGGCGCCATCGCGGCGGTCGCCGGCGTCGGGGACGTCCTGCGAGGGCGTCTTGCCCTGCAGTACCTGCGCCAGCGACCTGGGCGCCCCGTCCTCCTGCATGGTCGGCGGGTCGTCGGGGTCGTTGTCGGCGAACTCGACCGGGATGCCGGCCTCCCGCGCCATGTCCGGATCAGCGGTGCCCGACGGCGCGACGTCGGAGTCGTAGGGCCGGGTGACCGTCCACGCCGCGCAGATCAGCAGGATCCGGGCCACAAGATTGATCCATACGAGCAGGCCGACCGCGACGGCCGCGATGCCGTAGACGGGGTTGCTGGTGGTGCGCTCGATGTACCAGCTGCCGAACTGTTTGAGGATCTCGAACAGCACCGCCATGAGCAAAGCGCCGCCGGCGACCCGCTTGAACGGCGTGACGACCCGGGGCAGCTTCCAGAACAGGTAGCCGAACAGCAGGAAGCTGGTGAGCACCCCGAGCGCGATGCCGATGACGGTGGTCAAGATGCCCGCCGGGCCGCCGCCGTCGAGGCCGACCAGGTCGAGGAAGTAGTCCGAGGCGGTGCCGGCGACCGCCGAGACGGCGATCGACAGCAGCAGCGTCAGCCCGAGGCCGATCAGGGCGACGACGTCCTTGAGCTTCTTGACGACGATGTTGCCGGCCTCGACGTTGTGGTGCCAGATCATCCGCACGCCCTTGCGCAGCGCGTCGATCCAGCCGAGCCCGGAGTAGAGCAGGCCGGCCAGTCCGACGATGCCGACGGCTCCCGCCGCCTGCTTGCTCAGCACGTCGCGCAAATTCAGCTGGCCGGCGAGCCCGGGGGCGTAGTTGTTGACCTGTTCGATGATGCGGTCGACGGCGTCGGCACCCAGCACCAGGCCGAGCACCGCCGCGGCCAGCGCCAGCACTGGGAACAGCGACAGGAAGCTGAAGTAGGTCACGGAGGCGGCCTGCACGTTCCCGGCATCGGCGGTGTAGCGGCCGAAGGCGCGGATCGCGTGGTCGAGCGGCGGCACCTTGTCGCGGATCGTGGACAGGGCCTGCTTGGGCTTCATGTGCTCTCCATGGCTGAGCTCGTGCGGCGAGTGTGCTGCTGGCTCATGGTGCCCGAAGTCCCGGAGGTTCCACCGGATGGGGAAGGGCTCCGCTGCCGAACCCGAAGTCGCGCTGCGGGCACCAGACGCCGCGGCGGTCCTGCTCGAACAGGGTGAACCCCCACACGGTGAAGCGTGCCTCGTACTCGGCGAGCGCGGCGTGCGCGCGGTCGAGCGCGGCGTCGTCGAGATCGTGCGCCACCGTCACGTGCGGGTGGTAGGGGAAGGCCAGTTCGCCGGACAACGGACCGGACCGCACGGCGTGCTGCAGCAGCCCGCACTGCTCGCCCCCGGCGGCCAGCGGGACGAAGACGACGGGCGAGAGGGGCCGGAAGCTGTGCGAACCCGACAGGTGCACCTCGAAGGCCCGGCCGGCGGCGGCGACGTCGCGCAGGTGCCGCTCCACCTCCGGCAGCGCGGCGGCCGGGAGCGCCGTGGGTGGGAGCAGCGTGACGTGCGGCGGGATGCCGGCCGCGTTCGGGTCGCCGAGGCGCTCGCGCCAGTTCTGCAGCTCGCTGGTGTAGGGCTCGGGCAGGCCGACGGCGACCCCGAAGCTGCGCGTCACCCCTGCGTGGTCGGCGCGAGCAGGCCGACCCCCTCGCGCACCGCCGCCATCGTGGCGAGCGCGACGGCCCTGGCACGCTCGGCGCCGGCGGCCAGCAACCGGTCGAGTTCGGCGGGGTCGGCGACCAGCTCGGCGTAGCGGGCACGCACCGGGGCGAACAGCTCGACGACGGCCTCGGCCACCTCGGCCTTGAGGTCGCCGTAGCCGCGGCCGGCGAACGCGTCCTCGAGCGCCGGCACGTCGCGCCCGCTCGCCAGCGACAGCACGGTCAGCAGGTTGGACACCCCGGGCTTGTCGGGCGCGGCGACAACCTCGCGCCCAGTGTCGGTCACCGCGCTGCGGATCTTCTTGGTGAGCGCCTTGGGCTCGTCGAGCACCCAGACCGTGCCCGAACCGCCGATGCTCTTGCTCATCTTGCGGGTGGGGTCCTGCAGGTCTTTGATCCGCTGCCCGGGCTTGCCGGCGTAGGCAGCCGGCACGGTGAAGACCGGCCCGTAGCGGTTGTTGAAGCGCTGGGCGAGGTCGCGGGTGAGCTCGAGGTGCTGGCGCTGGTCCTCGCCGATCGGCACGCTGTCGGCCTGGTACATGAGGATGTCGGCTGCCTGCAGCACCGGATAGTTGAACAGCCCCAGGCTGCCGCCGCCCTTGTCCTTGAACTGCGTCATCCGGCTGGCCTCGCCGAAGCCGGTCAGGCAACCGAGGACCCACGCCAGCTCGGGGTGCTCGGGCACGTGGCTCTGCACGAACACCGCGCTGCGCTCGGGGTCGACGCCGAGCGCCAGCAGCTCGGCGGCCGACTCGCGGGTGCGGGTGCGCAGGACCTGCGGGTCCGGCAGGTCGATCAGGGTGTGCAGGTCGGCGAGGAAGAAGAAGCACTCGGCGTCGTCCTGCATCTGCGCCCAGTGCCGCACCGCACCGAGATAGTTGCCTAGCTGGAACCCGGCGCCGGTCGGCCGGATCCCGGAGAGCACGCGGGGCTTGGACGGGCGCGGCGCGGACATGACCTGCATCCTGTCACCGGCGGGGATGCGTCATGCCTGGGGAGTGCGATCAGTGGTCAGCGACACGTCGGACGAGTGGGACGTCGTGGTCGTCGGCGCGGGGCCGGCGGGGTCGGCAGCGGCGCTGTCGGCGTTGCGCACCCGCCCGGACGCGCGAGTGCTGCTGCTGGACCGCGCGGACTTTCCCCGCGACAAGTCGTGCGGCGACGGCATCGCGCCGCATGCGCTCGACGAGCTGGCGCGGATGGGCGCCGCCCACGTGCTCGCCGACCGGGTGCCGATCCCTACGCTGCGGCTGCGCTCGCCGGCCGGCCGGCTCGCCGTGAGCAAGGCGGCGCGTCCGAACTACGTCGTGCCGCGCAGCCTCTTCGACGCCCGGCTGGTCGAGGCGGCCGTCGCCCGTGGCGCGGTGCTGCGCCGACAGCGCGTGCGCACGGTGCAGGCCGGCAGCGACGGGGTGCTCGTCGACGGGTGCACGCGCGCCGCGGTGGTCATCGGGGCCGACGGCGCGAACGGTGTCGTGCGCCGCCAGCTCGGCATCGCCCGCCAGCCGGCGGCGAGCCTGGCGGTGGCAGTGCGCGGCTACGCCGCGGCCCCGGCGGGCGAGCCCGAGCAGGTCATCCTCATGGCCGAGCAGGACTGGCCGGCCTACGCCTGGTCGTTCGCCGCCGGCGACGGCACGGCGAACGTGGGCTTCGGGATGCTTCTGCCGTCGCTGCGCGGCAGCGCGGGCGGCGGCCGCGCCGAGCTGCACGGCCGGCTGGCCGCGATGCTGCCCGGCACGCACGCCGAGCGGCTCGTCAGCCACCACCTGCCGCTGTCGACGTGGCGGCCCCGCCAACCCGACGGGCGGGTGCTGCTCGCCGGCGACGCCGCCTCCCTGATCAACCCGTTGACCGGGGAGGGCATCTTCTACGCCCTGCTGTCGGGGCGGCTGGCGGGTCTGGCCTCCGTGGACGGGTCAGCGAAGACGGCGGCGGACGGGTCGGCAGGAACAGCGGCGGGGGGGTCGGGAGCGACGGCGGGTGCCCGCTACCGGGCGGCGCTGGAGGCCGAGCTCGGCCGCCACCTGCGGCACACGACGTGGCTCGCCCGGCTCAGCCGGCGCCCCGGCATGGTCGACGCGGGAGTCGCTGCCAGCAGCCGCTCGGCCGGGGCGTTCGACGCGCTGGTCGAGCTCGGGCTCGGACGCGGGCTGATCGCGGCGCCGCTGCTGGCCGGCTTGGCCCGGTCGGTCGTACAGCGGGCCTGACGCGACGCGCTCAGAGCGGATGGACCTCGACGCCGAGCTCGTCCGCCAGCACCTCGTTCTCCTTGGCGGTCAGCCGGCCGACCAGATCGGCGATGAAAGACTCGGCGCGGCCGCCGATCAGGGGGACGCGCACGGTGACGCTGCCCTCGCGCACGCACCGGCAGCCGTCGGCCGTCGGCGTGAGGCGCACAGTGCCGTCCATCGAGGCGGGCGCTCCCGGAAGCTCGACGTCCCAGATGCCGCGCCGCTCGCCGTCCGGTGCGCTGTCGGCGGCGGCCCAGTCGTCGGTCTGCAGCACCCGGCCGTCGCTGGGCAGGAAGCGCTCCACCATCGCCGGCGCGCCCTTCGGCAGCACCCTCGAGACCGTCAGCAGCACGCCACCGTCGGCGCGCTCGTCGTGCTCTTCGACGCGGCTGCCGTCGGACAGGGCGCGCTCGCGGGCCTGTACCCAGCGCGGCGAGCTGATGAGCGCCAGCACGGTAGCGACGTCGGCGCCGGCCTCGAAACCGATCCGGACCGGAGTGCTCATGCGGTGCGTCCCAGCTCGTCGGGTGCTTCGTCCTCGTCCGTCTGTTGCTCGACGGGCTCGATCGGCGTCACGCGCACCCGGGCGATCCGGCGGCTGTCGAGCTCGCTCACCTCGAGGCGGTGTCCGTCGACCTCCACCGCCTCGCCAACGCCCGGGAGGTGCCCGATGGTGGCCATGACGAACCCGGCGAGAGTCTCATAGGGCCCCTCGGGGAGCCGCACACCCGTCTGGGTGCGCACCTCGTCGAGGTTCAGCAAGCCGTCGGCCTCGATCTCACCGCCGGTGAAGCGCAGCGCCTCGTCGCTCTTGAGGTCGTACTCGTCGCGGATGTCGCCGATGACCTCTTCGATGAGGTCCTCGAGCGTGACGATGCCCGCGGTGCCGCCGTACTCGTCGACGACGATCGCCAGGTGGTGGCCCTCCCGTCGCATCTCCGACAGCGCCGGGAGCACCCGCTTGGTGCCCGGCATCGACTTGACCTCGCGCACCAGGTCGACGACCCGTACGCCGCGCGCCTCGCCCGGCGGCACCATCAGGTCGCGCACGTGCAGGAAGCCGATGACATCGTCCTGCGACGTGCCCGCCACCGGGTAGCGGCTGTGCGGCGCATCGGCCGTCTCCTGTACGGCGTGGGTGAGCGTCATGCCGGCGTCCAAAAAGGCCACCTCGGTGCGGGGCAGCATGACCTCCTTGAGCTGGCGCTCGCCGGCGGCGAACACGTCGTCGATGAGCTTGCGCTCGTCCTTGGTCAGCGACTCGTGGGCGGCCACGAGCCCGCGCAGCTCGTCCTCGGTGATGTCCGAGCCGCGGGCGTTCGGGTCCAGGCCCAGCAGGCGGACCAGCAGGTCGGTGCTGCGACTGAGCAGCCAGATGATGGGACGGAAGAGGGTGGCGATGCGGTCGACGAGCGGCGCGAGCGCCTGCGCGGTGCCCTCGGCGCGTTGCAGGCCGAGCCGCTTGGGCGTCAACTCGCCGAGCACGAGCGAGCCGTAGGTGATGGCGAACACGACCAGCACGAACGCGATGCCGGTCGCGAGGCCCGGGCCGAGCCCGAAACTGGTCAGCTGGCGGCCCAGCGGCTCCGACAGCCGGGAGGCGCCGAAGGCCGCCGACAGGAACCCGGCGAGCGTCACCCCTACCTGCACGGCGGCCAGGAACCGGTTGGGGTCGCTCGTCAGCTTCGCCACGCGCTGACCCCGCCCGCCGCGCTCGGCCATCGCGGACACCTGCGACGCGCGCAGCGACACGATGGAGATCTCCGCCGCGGCGAACACCCCCCCGACGAGGGTGAACAGCAGCACGACGGCGACGTTGACCAGGACGTCGGTCACGGCGCGCCGAGTCCCGCACGTGGGCCCCGATGCGCCCGCGTACTCGCAGGCTCCACGCCCCCCAGGGTAGGAGGTCGCGGCGGGCGGCGAATCAGAAGGCGGCGAGCAGCTCGTTGAAGGTGGCGCTGGGGCGCATCACCGCGTCGGTCCGCTCCTTGTCCACGTAGTAGTAGCCACCGAGGTCGACGGCGTGGCCCTGCACCGCGGCGAGCTCGTCGACGACCATCTGCTCGGCCTCGGCCAACTGGTCGGCGAGCGGCGCGAACAGCCCGGCCGCCTCGGCGTCGCCCGACTGGGCGGCGAGCGCCTGCGCCCAGTACAGCGCCAGGTAGAAGTGGCTGCCCCGGTTGTCGAGCTCGCCCACCTTGCGCGAAGGCGAGCGGCCCTCTTCCAGCAGCCGGGCGGTCGCCTCGTCGAGGGTGCGTCCGAGCAGCGCCGCGCGCTGGTTGCCGGTGCGCTCGGCGAGGAACTCGAAGGAGACCGAGAGGGCAAGGAACTCACCGAGGCTGTCCCACCGCAGGTGGTTCTCGCGCACCAGCTGCTGCACGTGCTTGGGCGCCGAGCCGCCGGCGCCGGTCTCGAACAGCCCGCCCCCGGCCATCAGCGGCACGACCGAGAGCATCTTGGCGCTCGTGCCCAGCTCGAGGATCGGGAACAGGTCGGTCAGGTAGTCGCGCAGCACGTTGCCGGTGACCGAGATGGTCTCCTCGCCCCGGCGCGCCCGCGCGAGGGTGTAGCGGGTGGCGGCGGCGACGTCCATGACCTCGACGTCGAGCCCGCCGGTGTCGCCCCGCTCCAGCTCGTCCCGCACCACCTGCAGCACCTGGGCGTCGTGCCCCCGGGTCTCGTCGAGCCAGAACACCGCCGGGGCGCCGGTGGCGCGCGCCCGGGTGACGGCCAGGCGCACCCAGTCGCGCACCGGCTCCTGCTTGGTCTGGCAGGCCCGCCAGATGTCGCCGGTGTCGACCCGCGTCTCGAGCAGCACCGCGCCGTCCTCGTCGACCACCCGCACGATACCTGGCGAGGCGATCTCGAAGGTCTTGTCGTGACTGCCGTACTCCTCGGCCTTTTGCGCCATCAGCCCGACGTTCGGCGTCGTGCCCATCGTGGTCGGGTCAAAGGCGCCGTGCTCGCGGCAGTCGGCCACCGTCTCGGCGTAGAGGGCCGCGTAGGAGGAGTCCGGGATGACAAATGCGGTGTCCTGCAACTCGTCGCCGGTGTTCCACATCTGCCCCGACGTGCGGATCGCCGCAGGCATGGAGGCGTCGATAATCACGTCGCTCGGCACGTGCAGGTTGGTGATGCCGCGGCTGCTGTCGACCATCGCGAGGTCGGGCCCGGCCGCGTAGCCGGCCGCCACCGCGTCCTGCACCTGCTGCCGCTCGTCTTGCGACAGCCGCTCGACCGCGGCGAGCACGCTGCCGAGGCCGTTGGCCGGGTCGGCCCCGACCGAGGCCAGCTCGCCGGCGTGCTGCGCGAAGACCTGCGGGAAGAAGCGCTCGACGACGCGACCGAAGATGATCGGGTCGGACACCTTCATCATGGTGGCCTTGAGGTGCACCGAGAACAGCACGCCGCGCTCCTTGGCCTCGGCGATCTGGGCGTCGAGGAAGGCGACCAGCGCGGAGCGACGCAGGACGGCGGCGTCGACGATCTCACCGTCCTGTACGGCGAGGCGGTCCTTGAGCACGGTGACGTCATCGTCGTCACCGACGTGCTCGATGCGCAGCGTCGTGGCGGCCGGGACGGTCACCGAGGTCTCGGTGTGCCGGAAGTCGCCGTCGTCCATCGTCGCGACGTAGGACCGTGAGTCGCTCGACCAGTCACCCATCGGGTGCGGGTGCGCCTTGGCGAAGCCCTTGACCGAGGCGGGGGCGCGCCGGTCGGAGTTGCCCTCGCGCAGCACCGGGTTGACCGCGCTGCCCGTGACCGCGTCGTAGGCCGCCCGGGCCCCGGGGTCCGCGGCCGGGTCGTCGGGGTAGTCGGGCACGGCGAAGCCGCCCGCCTGCAGCTCGGCGATGGCCGCCTTGAGCTGTGGCAGCGAGGCGCTGACGTTCGGCAGCTTGATGATGTTCGCCTCGGGGGTGGTCGCCAGCTCGCCGAGCTCGTGCAGGGCGTCGGGCGCGAGGTCGAAGGCGGCGAGGATGCGCGCCGCGAGAGAGATGTCGCGCGTCTCGACGTCGACGCCCGCCTTGCCCGCATAGGCCGACAGGACCGGCAGCAGCGAGTGCGTCGCGAGCGCAGGTGCCTCGTCGGTGTAGGTGTACAGGATCTTCACAGCAGACCCAGGTCGCGTACGGCGTCACGCTCCTCGGCCAGCTCGGCCACCGAGGCGTCGATGCGCTCGCGCGAGAAGTCGCTGATCTCGAGGTCCGGCACGATCGACCACTGCCCACCCGAGGCGGTGACGGGGAAGGAGCTGATGAGCCCTTCCGGCACGCCGTAGGAGCCGTCGGAGCGGATGGCCGCCGAGGTCCAGTCGCCCTCGCGGGTGCCGTTGACCCAGTCGTAGACGTGGTCGACGGCGGCGTTAGCCGCGGACGCCGCCGACGACGAGCCGCGGGCCTCGATGATCGCGGCGCCGCGCTTGGCGACGGTGGGGATGAAGACGTCCTTGAGCCACTCGTCGTCGCCGACGACCTCGCTCGCCGGCCGCCCGTCGATGCTCGCGTGCGACCAGTCGGGGTACTGCGTGGCTGAGTGGTTGCCCCACACCGTGAGGTGCCGGATGTCGGCGACGTTGCTGCCGGTGCGGGTGGCCAGCTGCGACAGCGCTCGGTTGTGGTCCAGCCGGGTCATGGCGGTGAAGCGGTCACCGGGGATGTCGGGGGCGTGCGCCGCGGCGATCAGGGCGTTGGTGTTGGCCGGGTTGCCGACCACCAGCACCTTGACGTCGGTGGCGGCGCCGGCGTTGAGCGCCTCGCCCTGCGGCTTGAAGATGCCGCCGTTGGCCTCGAGCAGGTCGCCGCGCTCCATGCCCTTGCTGCGCGGGCGGGCCCCGACCAGCAGCGCGACGCCGCAGCCGTCAAAAGCCTCGCGGGCCTCGGCGGTGATGTCGATGCCCCGCAGCAGCGGGAAGGCGCAGTCGTCGACCTCCATGGCCACGCCCTCGGCGGTCTTCAGCGCCGGCTCGATCTCGAGCAGGCGCAGCCGCACCGGCGTGTCCGGCCCGAGAAGCTGCCCGGAGGCGATCCGGAACAGCAGCGCGTAGCCGATCTGGCCGGCGGCTCCGGTGACGGTGACGGTGACGGGGCTCGTCCCGCTCGAGCTGCTGGGGCTGGCCATCGAAGGGCTCCGGTTCTGCGACGCGCGCGACGGGGACGGGGTGGGCGCCAGGGTACGAGGTGGCGGCGGGCCGGCTTCGCGACGGCTCAGGGAGCGGGGATGCTGATGGCCAGCACGACCAGCGCGGCGGCTAGACCGAGGAGGAACGCGACGTCGAAGCTGCGACCGCGCACCACGAGCCAGCCGGCCGCGCTGGTCGGTAGCACCAGGCGCATGCCCGCCGCGAGGCCCAGCGCCATGGCAACCACGACCGGCCCGGTGCGCCACGACCCGGTCGCCGACAGCACCAGTCCCACGGCGGTGACGGCGAGCACGACGGCGGCCGGCAGCTGGACCACGTCGACCTCCCGACCTGCCGCCCGTCCGCTTCCGCCCCGTTTGGTGCCGGGCGGACGTCTAGTCCGGCGCTGGCGGGGCACCGTCGAGCACACCGTAGCGATCGACTGTGACGAGGTCGCGCACGACGCCGAAGGAGCGCGCCGCGTGTCCCTGCCCGTGCTGCGCATCGACGCCGACGGCCGCAGCGTCGTGCTCAGCGCCGAGGTGACCACCGTCGGGCGCGGCGCGGGCGTCGACGTGCCGCTGTCCGACCCGACGGTCTCGCCGCTGCACGCCGAGCTGGTGCGGCGCGGCCCGCACGTCTACGTGAGCGACCTGGGGCTATCGATGAACGGCACGAAGGTGAACGGCCGCCCGGTCGGGCGCCGGGCGCTGTTGGACGGGGACGTGCTCTGCTTCGGCGCGGCCCGCGCCCGCGTCACCGGGCTCGCCGGCACGGCGCTCGTCGAGGAGACGCTCTCGCTGCGGCGGGCGAACGCCCCCGAGCTGACCCGGCGCGAGCGCGAGGTGCTCGCGGTGCTGTGCCGGCCGGCGCTGCTGCAGGAGGCCTTTGTCGCCCCGGCCACCGCCCGTGAGATCGCCGACGAGCTGGTGGTGACCGAGGCGGCGGTCAAACAGCACCTGCTGCGCCTCTACGGCAAGCTCGCCGTGCCGGAGGGCGTTAACCGGCGCGCCCGCCTGGCCAACGAGGTGCTGGAGTCCGGCCTGGTGCGACCGCAGCCGGCACAGGAGCTGCCGTCCTCGCGCGCCTCCTGATCAGGCGCGCCGCTCCGCAGCTTCCTACACGCGCCGCTCCGCAGCTTCCTACACGCGCCGCTCCGCAGCTTCCTACACGCGCCGCTCCGCAGCTTCCTACACGCGCCGCTCCGCAGCGGTGATGCAGTTGCGGAACAGCATCGCCACCGTCGTCGGCCCGACCCCGCCGAGACGGGGGGTGATGGCGCCGGCGACCTGCTCGCAGGCCTCGTCGACGTCGGGCAGCAGCCGGCGACCCTCGTAGCGCACGCCGCCGCCGACCACGGTGACGCCTCGACTCAGGTGCTCCGGCTGCAGGATGCCGGGCACGCCGACAGCCGCGACGACGACGTCGGCCCGTCGGGTGTAGCGCGGCCAGTCGGGCACGCCGGTGTGCACGACGGTGACGGCGGCGTTCGCGGTCGGGCGCTTCTGACTGAGCAGCAGCGCGAGCGGGCGGCCGAGCGTCGTGCCGCGGCCCAGGATGACGACCTCCTTTCCCGCGACCGGGATCTCGTGAAAGGCCAGCAGCGCCTCGATGCCCGCCGGCGTGCACGGCACCGGACCCGGCATGCCGAGCGCGAGGCGGCCCATGTTCACCGGGTGCAGGCCGTCGACGTCCTTGTCGGGGTCCATCGCGAGCAGCGCGGCTTCGAAGTCGATCTGCAGCGGTGTCGGGTGCTGAACGAGCATCGCGTCGACCGCCGGGTCGTCGTTGAGCTCGCCGATGGCGCGCAGCAGGTCGTCCTGGCTGGCGTCGCCCGGCAGGTGCCGGTGCGGGCTCGTGAGGCCCAGCTCGGCGGCCCGGTCCATCTTCATCCGCACGTAGCCGCCGCTGGCGCTGTCGCCACCGACCAGGATCGTGCCGAGCCCCGGCCGATGGCCGGCGGCCACGAGGGCGTCGATGCGCGGGCGCAGGTCGGCGAAGACCTGCTCGGCGACGGGGGCTCCGGGCAGCAGACGGGCGCTCACGCGTGCACCCTAGGGCGGTGCGCGATGACCCCCCGTTCCCCACCGGCTTCTTCGACCGCGCCGACCCGGGCGACGACGCCGGGTTCTACGCCGCGCCGCGCCTGGTCACGCACCTCGACGACGGCGCGATCGCGGCGGTCGGCGCCCTCTACGCCGAGCTCGGCACGGGCGGCGACGTGCTCGACCTGATGTCGTCGTGGGTCAGCCACCTGCCGACCCGCCCGCGGCACCTGAGCGTGCTCGGCATGAACGCGGGCGAGCTGGCCGCGAACCCGATGGCCGACGAGGTCGTGGTGACCGACCTGAACGCCGACCCGTCGCTGCCGTTCCCGGACGCCCGCTTCGATGCGGTGCTCAACTGCGTCTCGGTCGACTACCTGGTGCGGCCGGTCGAGGTCTACGCCGAGGTGGCGCGGGTGCTGCGCCCCGGCGGCGTGAGCGTGTGCACCTTCTCCAACCGGTGCTTCCCGACCAAGGCGATCCGCGGCTGGCTGGCCATCGACGACGCCGCGCACGGCCAGCTCGTCGCGACCTACCACCGGCGGGCCGGCGGGTTCGACGAACCGGTGGTCGAGCAGCGCCTGTCCGGTGTGCGCGGCGACCCGCTGTGGGCGGTGTGGGCGCGCCGGTCCGGCTGATACAGACCCGTGTGACCGGGTCGTGTCGGGCGCGGCGGGCCGGGTACCGCCCTGGCATGTCTGACATCACGCGCCTGATCATGAACGACCACGAAGAGCTTCGGCGGCGCTTCGCCGAGCTCGATGACGCCAAGGGCACGGACCGCCTCGGCGATCTGTGGGCCGGCATCTCGATCCTGCTCGAGGCCCACGCGGCCGCCGAGGAGGCGGTGTTCTACCCGGCGCTGCTGAAGCGGGGCGACGACGCCGAGGAGGAGACCGAGGACGCCATCGGGGACCACAACGACATCCGGGCCGGCGTCGCCGAGGCCGGCAAGCACGACGTCGACACCGAGGGGTGGTGGGAGGCCGTCGGCAAGGCCCGCAGCGAGAACTCCGACCACATCGCCGAGGAGGAGCGCGAGGCGCTGCCCGACTTTCGGGCCAACGCCTCGCTCGAGCTGCGCGCCCGCCTCGGCCGCGAGTTCGAGGAGTTCCGCTACAGCCACCCACGGGGCGACGTGCCGGCGCCCAAGGACGCCGACAGCTACCTCGCCGAGCACTCCTGATCGTCGAGCCACTGCTCATAGGTCAGGTGCCCGCGCCGCGCCGTCGCGTCACCCAGCAGGGCGCCGCCGCGCATCGCGCGGCCGGCAGCACCCGGTACGCGCAGGGGAACCACCAGGCGGGGTCCTCCGAGCGCGGCGACCCGGCGCCGGGTCATGTCCAGCAGGCTCTCCTGCTGCGGACCGACGAGGTCGCGGACCCGGCCGCTGGGTCCGGCTTCGACGACCTCGGCCAGGGCCAGCGCCAGCTCGGACGAGGCGATCGGCTGCGTCCGCATCTCGGGCACGAGGGCGAGCGGCCCCATCGAGCCGGTCGCCAGCACCTGGCCGGGGAACTCGTGCACCTGCGTCGCCCGCAGCACCGACCAGGGCAGCCCGCCGCTCGCCCAGGCCCGCTCCTGCGCCACCTTGGCCTCGTAGTAGGGGTAGGGCACACCGTCGATGCCGACGACGGACAGCCCGACGACGTGCTCGACGTGCGCCTCGCGGGCGGCGGCGAGCAGCCGCAAGGTGCCCTCCCCCACGAAGCGCTGTGCGGTGCGTCGGCGCAGCGACGGTGCGTGCGAGAGGTCGACCAGCACCTCGATGCCATCGAGCGCCTCGGCGAGCCCGTCGCCGGTGAGCACATCCACCGCGACGCCGGGTGCTGCAGCCACGCCGTCGCCGCCGCGCGAACCGACGCGGACGTCCTGCCCGTCGCGTAGCAGCGCGGCCACCACCTGGCGACCGATCACGCCCGTGCCGCCCAGCCCCAGCACCGTCATGGCGACCTCCTGTCCACTTGATCATGCACAAACGGCGGTGCTGCGCTGATCCGCCGCTCGCGCCGCCGATCAACGCTGCTGCCCTGTCCCGCACCGCCGCCGTCCCCAGCCGCTGATCGTCAGAAGCATCCGTCGCTCCGTGGGTCCGAGTACGCACGGATCCTGCTGTGGATCGTGTCCGAGGGCGCGTCGCTCCCTATGGCGCGCGAGCCTCCCTCCGCCACGCTGACGCCGCGCCCCACCCGCGCTGATCGTCGGAGGGATCGGTCGTTTCGTGAGCCGGCGAGTGCACCGATCCTTGCGACGATCACGCCGGGGGACGGTGGCCGCGCAGCCGCGCCGACGTGGTGAGCGCCGATGGTCAGTCGCCGACGACGGCGCCGCGCTGCTCGGCGAGCAGCACGGCCTGCGTCAGGTCGAGGCGCGCCCCGCGCCAGTCGACGTCGTCGAGCGCGCAGCCGTCAAGGCGCGCGCCCCGCAGGTCGGCGCCGCCGAGCCGGGTGCCGCGCAGCTGCGCCCGGGAGAGGTCGGCGCCGGTCAGGTCGCAGCCCGACAGATCAGCGTCCGACAGGTCGGCCTCGACCAGCGAGACGCCGGCGAAGCCGACTCCGCGCAGGTCGGCGCCACGGAGCCCGACGTAGGACCAGCTGCCGCCCCGCACGGTCATTGGCCGCAGCGCCGCGCGCGTGAACGTCGAGCCGGTGAGCTTGCAGTCGACGAAGGTCGAGCCGAACAGCCGGCTGCGGTCCAGCGTGCAGCCGAGCAGGGCGCAGGCGGTCAGCGTGGCGGAGGTCAGCTCGGCGCCCGACAGGTCGCACTGGTCGAAGACGACGTCGTCGAGCAACGCCTCGGAGAAGTCGGCGGCGATCAGCCGGGCACCGGTGAAGCGGCGACCGGACAGCTGCTCGCGCGAGAAGTCGGCCCGGGTCAGGTCCTCGGCCATGCGGCTGTGCTCAGTGGAAGAAGTGCCGGGTGCCGGTCAGGTACAGCGGCACGCCGGCAGCCTCGGCGGCGGCCGTCACCTCGGCGTCGCGCACCGAGCCGCCGGGCTGCACGACGGCGCGCACGCCCGCGTCCAGCAGCACCTGCAGGCCGTCCGGGAAAGGAAAAAAGGCGTCGGAGGCGGCGACCGAACCGGCCGCCCGCTCGCCGGCCCGCTCGACGGCCAGGCGCGCGGCATCGACGCGATTGACCTGCCCCATCCCGACACCGACCGTCGCACCGCCCGCGGCCAGCAGGATCGCGTTGCTCTTGACCGCCCGCACCGCCCACCAGGCAAAGGCGAGGTCGGCCAGCACGTCGTCGCCGGGTGCGTCGCCGCAGGCCAGCGTCCAGCTCGCGGGGTCGTCGCCGGGCGCGTCGAGCGCGTCGCGCTGCTGCAGCAGCACCCCGCCGTCGATCGGTCGCAGCTCGACAGGGTCGCCTCCGTAGGCGGTCTCGAGCACCCGGATCGACGGCTTGCGGGCGAGCACGTCGACGGCGCCGGGTTCGTAGCCGGGCGCGACGATGACCTCGGTGAACACCTCGGCGACCTGTTCGGCCATACCGGCGCTGACCGGCCGGTTCGCGGCGATGACGCCGCCGAAGGCCGAGACGGGGTCGCAGGCGTGGGCCTTGGCGTGCGCGTCCGCGATGTCGTCACCCACCGCGATGCCGCACGGGTTCGCGTGCTTGACGACGGCGACGCACGGCGCGGCGAAGTCGTGCGCGGCCCGCATGGCGGCGCCGGTGTCGACGTAGTTGTTGTAGGACATCGCCTTGCCGTGCAGCTGCCGCGCCCCGGCGAGGGAGGTCGGCTCGCCCTGGTCGCCGAGCGCCGGCTCGGACGCGACGCCCGGCCGGCGGTAGAGCGCGGCCGCCTGGTGCGGGTTCTCGCCGTAGCGCAGCACCTGCTCGCGAGTCCAGGTGACGCCGAGGAAAGCCGGGAACGGCTCGGTGTCGGCGGGCGCGTAGACGCTCGAGACCCACGAGGCGACCGCGACGTCGTAGGCCGCGGTGGCCGCGTACGCCAGGCCCGCGAGCCGGGTGCGCTCGGCGAGCGTCGAGCCGCCCTCGGCGAGCGCGGTGAGGATCGCCGGGTAGCTCGCCGGGTCGACCACGACGGTGACCGAGGCGTGGTTCTTGGCCGCCGAGCGGATCATCGCCGGGCCGCCGATGTCGATCTGCTCGACGCACTGCTCGCTGCTCGCGCCCGAGGCGACGGTCTCGGCGAAGGGGTAGAGGTTGACCACGACCAGCTCGAACGGGGCGATGCCGAGCTCGCCGATCTGCCGTTCGTGGTCGGGCTTTCGCCGGTCGGCCAGGATGCCGGCGTGCACGGCCGGGTGCAGCGTCTTGACCCGGCCGTCGAGGCATTCCGGGAAGCCGGTGACGGCGTCGACCGCGGTGACAGCGACGCCCGCCTCGCGCAGCCGGGCGGCCGTGCTACCGGTCGACACCACCTCGACGCCCGCCTCGACCAGGCCCCGGCCGAGCTCGACCAGGCCCGTCTTGTCGTAGGTGCTGACGAGTGCGCGCCGTACCCGCACCCGGCCGGCACTGGCGTCCTCGGTCATGGCCACTGCACCTTTCGTCCCTCGACGCGCCAGCCACCAAAGGCCAGGCGCCGCACCGTGTCGACGTAGAGCGGTCGCTCCACGTCCTGGATTCTCGCCTGCAACCGCGCGACGTCGTCGCCGGGCAGCACCGGGACGGCGGCCTGCGCGAGCACCGGCCCGGTGTCGACGCCCTCGTCGACCAGGTGCACGGTCACGCCGGTGACGGAGACACCGTAGGCGAGCGCCTCGGCGACGGCGTGCGCGCCGGGGAAGGCCGGCAGCAGCGCCGGGTGGGTGTTGACGACCCGCCCACCGAAGCGCGCCAGGAACGCCGGGCCGAGGATCCGCATGAAGCCGGCGCACACCACCAGCGACGGGTCGTGCTCGGCCACCCGCTCGGCGAGCCGCCGGTCCCACTCGGCCCGGTCGTCGCCGCCGGCGAGCGGCAGCGCGAAGCTCGGCACGCCGGCGGCCTCGGCGCGTTCGAGCGCGCGCGCCTGCGGCCGATCGCTGCCGACGGCGACGACGTCAGCCGGGTAGGCCGGGTCGGCCGTCGCCTCGAGCAGCGCCTGCAGCGTCGTGCCCGAGCCGGAGGCCAGCACCACGAGACGGGACGGCAGGACGACTCCTCGCGGGTGCGGACGCGGACCGGGGCGGGACCACCGTAGGGGTGCCGCGTGCGTCACACGATCGGGTGGCCTGTCGCCACGGCACTGCTGCGGCGGCGGCGCGCGGACGACAACGAGCACAGCCGCGGCGCGAGGCCGTCGACGAACAGGCATCCGGTGAGCTCACCGCGCGACCCGTTCCGCACCCCGCCCGAGGGCGGCCCGGCCCGACGCCGGCTCGGACCCATACGGGCAGCTGCCGCGCGAGTCCGGCCGGTACGGGCGGCCCGCCGGCCGCAATGCCAGGAGCATGCCCAGCAACGGGCTGGGCGTCGCCGCGTTGATCGCCGGCATCCTGTCCCTTGTCTGGATCCCGGCCGGCCGCGTCGCGCTCGGAGTGCTGTGCGGCATTGCAGCCGTCTTCCTCGGTTCCTACGGCCGGGGCGGCGTCGCCCGCGGTGAGGCGACGAACGGCGGAGTCGCGCTGGCCGGGATCATCACCGGAGCCATCGGCCTAGCCGTCAGTGCCGTCCTGCTGGCCTTCGTCGTCGTGCTGGCCGGCGTGGGGCTGGGTCCGTTCGGCTGACCCGGCGCGAACCTGCGATGTCCACACCCCTCGATCAGGTGGCATCGCGGTGCAGGAGGCGGGTAAGCACCAGCGGAACGACGGCGATCGCCGTCCCCTGCCGCGGCACCCGCCGCTGATCGGAAGGACACCGGTGAGTTCACCTCGCGACCCCTTCAGCACCCCGTCCGAGGACGACCCGACCGACCGCCCCACCAGCAGAGCAGTGGGCAACGACGGCCCGGACGACGCGACCGCCGGCTCGGACCAGCAGCAGTACGGGCAGTCCGCACCGGTCTATGAGCAGGGCCAGTACGACCAGCCGGGCCAGGGTCAGCCGCAGTACGGGGCTCCCCCGGCCGGCCAGGAACAGTACGGGCAGCCGCAGTACGGCCAGGCGCCCTACGGGCAGCAGCCGTACGGCCAGGCTGAGCCGAGCAACCCGAAGAACGGGATGGGCATCGCGGCGCTCGTCCTCGGGATCCTCGCCATGGTCTTCTTCTGGACCGTCATCGGCGGCATCCTGTTCGGCATCATCGCCATCGTCCTGGGCTTCATCGCACGGGGACGCGTGAAGAAGGGTGTGGCCACCAACGGCGGCATGGCCCTGGCGGGCATCATCACCGGTGCCCTCGGCCTGATCGGCGCGATCGTCATCGTCGCCATCGGCGCCGCGTTCTTCAACTCCGACTCGGCCCAGAATCTCATCGACTGCATCGACCAGGCCGGCGGCGACCAGGCCCAGGTCCAGCAGTGCCAGACGGAGTTCCAGGGCAACCTGAACAACTAGTCGATGGACTCGCCGGGGCGTTCGCCCCGGCGGGCCAGCAACAGCAGTGCGAGCAGCGCGAGAGCGGCGCCGAGCGTCACCTCGGCGGTCAGCAGCGCGGCCGTCCGCAGCGGTGGTGCCCCGATCTCGCTGAGCCGGCCGCCACCGACAGCGCCGCCGGTGAGCCAGGCAAAAACGGCCCAGGTCAGCGCGGTGAGCGCCGCGAGAACGGCGAGCCCGAGCAGGCGGTCGAGCCGGGACCGCTCACGTCCGTGCAGCACGACACCCGCGAGCACGCCGGCAAGTACCGGCGCCGCGACCGAGCAGACCGCCAGCCAGCCCGGCACCGCACCGGCCGGGGCGGCGGCCAGCAGCGGAACCGCCGGCAGCGGCCCCAGCTGAACCTGCCCGGCGCTGACCAGGGTGTCTGTCCCGACCACGAACCCACCGCCGGACAGCCAGGCCACGCCGAACACGACGGCATTCGGCACGAGCGAGAGCCCGAGCAGCGCCAGCACCGAGGCACCGACCGGCCCGGGGGCGATCGACTGCGAGACGTCGACCGCCCGCGGCAGGTGCAGCGCCAGCGAGCTGCCCGCCAACAGCGAGCCCGTGGCGAGCAGCAGCGCGGTCGCCGCGCCGTGCGCGCGAAGGGCCGGCCACCAACGCGACGCAGCCGGCGCGGGCATGCTTCGCCAGAGCCTGCTGGGCACGCACGCGCCCAGCAGGGCCGCGGCCAGGCTGAGCGTCGCCACCGAGGCCAGCGTGCTCGGCAGCGGCGCCCGCACCGCGTCCGAAGAGGCGAGGAGTGCGACCACTGCTGCGATCGCGGTGTACGGCAGGGCGACCGCGAGGGCGAGGCCGGCGACCGCCGGTGGCGTCGCGGTGAGGCACTGGCGGGCAGCCGTCGCCGTGGTGCGCACGACGAGAAGGAACGGCACCGCGCACAAGCCGATCGGCACGAGCGACAGCCGGCCGTCCGGCAGCGCGAGGCTCGCGCCGTGGGCGTAGAGCCAGACCGATGCGAGAGTGCGCAGCGTCTGCGCCGCCCCGGCGCTGGAGCGCTCGTCGGTGGCCCAGACGAGCAGCCCCAGCGCGACCACGGCCGCGAGCCCGAGCAGGGAGGCAGCCGCCGCGGCGCGCAGCCCCGCGGCCCAGGCACGCGAGGGTGCGCGGCCTGCCCCGGGCCCGGTAGCCGCCGTCCGATCGGCTCCGGCCCGAATGCTGGTGGTGGTCATGCGGCGGTGGAGGTCCTCACGCTGGTCACTGCGCGAAGTGTGGCAGCCGAGGCACTCACGCGATGGCTGCCGCGCCGCGCCGGCCGGCGCATCATGTCTCCGGCCGGGGCATCATGTGGGCACGCCCCGTCGGGAAGGACCCGCCATGCCGACCAGCACACCGGTGCAGGTCCGTAGGGGGCCGCCCGTCGATGTCCCCGCCCGGCGCCCTCGCCGGTCGCGCTGGTCGTCGGCGCTCGTCGTGCTGCTCGGCCTGGGCCTGCTGGCGCTGGTGGTGCCGACAGGGACCCAGCGCGCCCTGCCGACCTCGAACCCGCTGTCGACCCGCCCGGTCTTCGACCGGCTGGTCGCCGAGGAACCGGCGCCCTCGGTAAGGCTCGACGACGCACTGCTGCTGCCGACCACGCTGACCGACGTCGACGGCGCGTGGACAGCCGCGCCGGTCCTCGCCACGCCGCTGCTGGCCTCGTGCGACCGCATCGGCGAGCAGGTGCCCGTGGCCGTGCAGCAGCGCAGCGTCGCGCTGCGCCGCACCGCAGGCAAGCTGCCCGGCACGGCCCGGCAGCACGTCGCCCAGTACACCGGTCCCGACCCTGCCCGGGCGGCATCCACCGACGTGCTGGGCGACCAGCAGTGGTGCAAGCTGACGCGCGAGGGCTGGCCGAGCGAGAGCGCGCAACAGGTGCAGGTGATCGGCGTGACCGCCTCCGACGGCATCACGAGCGTGCTGCTGCTTGAGCCTATGGACCCGAGCCGGTTTCGTGCGGTCGTGGTGCAGCAGGCCGGCGCGCTCCTGAGCATCACCTCGATCGAGCCCTACGACTCGCCGGAGCGCGCCCGCGACGCCGCCCGCGAGCTCGCCGTCGCGCTGTCGCCGCAGCTGCAGCGCGCCGCTGGCCTCTGACCGCCGCTGGCCTCTGACCGCCGCTGCCCGCTCCGTCGACGACCACATCCGTTGATCGTCAGAAGGATCGGTCGCTCCCGAGGTCCAGAGCGGCACGGATCCTTCTGACGATCACGAAACAGTGGCGCGGGGCTTGCTGCGGGCGCCCGCTACAGGTTCGAGCGGGTGCGATCCTGCATGATCGTGCGCATGAGCGCGGCGGTGGCCGACGGCGTCTTGCCGACCTGCACGCCGGCCGTTTCGAGCGCCTCCTGCTTGGCCTGCGCCGTGCCTGAGGAGCCCGACACGATGGCGCCGGCGTGGCCCATCGTCTTGCCCTCCGGCGCGGTGAAGCCGGCGACGTAGCCGACGACCGGCTTGCTGACCTTGTCCTTGATGTAGTCGGCGGCGCGCTCCTCGGCGTCGCCGCCGATCTCACCGATCATGACGATGGCGTCGGTCTCGGGGTCGGCCTGGAAGGCCTCCAGCGCATCGATGTGCGTAGTACCGATCACCGGGTCGCCGCCGATGCCGATGGCGGTGGAGAACCCGAAATCGCGCAGCTCGTACATCATCTGGTAGGTCAGCGTGCCCGACTTGCTCACCAGCCCGATCCGCCCCGGAGTCGGGGCGATGCTGGCCGGGATGATGCCCGCGTTGGACTTCCCAGGACTGATCAGACCGGGACAGTTCGGCCCGATGATGCGCGTGGACGAGCCGCGCGAATACTGGAAGAACCAGGCGCTGTCCTGCACCGGGATGCCCTCGGTGATGACCACGGCCAGCGGCATGCCGGCGTCGACGGCCTCCACGACCGCGCTCCGGGCGAACGCGGGCGGTACGAATAGCACCGAGACGTTCGCGCCGGTCGACTCCATCGCCTCCGCGACGCTGGCCAGCACCGGGATGCCGTCGACGTCCGAACCCGCCTTCTTGGGGTTGACGCCCGCGACGATGCGGGTGCCCGAGGCCATCATGCGCCGGGTGTGCTTGGTGCCCTCCGACCCGGTGATGCCCTGCACCACGATCTTGCTGTCGACGTCCAGGAAGATGGCCATCAGGAGGTCCCCTTCTCGCTCGTCTCCGACGAGGTCCCAGCGAGCTCGGCGGCCTTGTCGGCCGCGCCGTCCATGGTGTCGACGACGGTCACCAGCGGGTGCTGGGCCTCGGCAAGGATGCGCCGGCCCTCCTCGACGTTGTTGCCGTCGAGGCGGACGACGAGGGGCTTGGTGGCTGCGTCCCCGAGCATGCCCAGGGCCTGCACGACGCCGTTCGCGACCGCGTCGCAGGAGGTGATGCCACCGAAGACGTTGACGAACACCGACCGCACGTCCGGGTCAGACAGGATGATCTCGAGCCCGTCCGCCATCACCTGCGCCGAGGCGCCGCCGCCGATGTCGAGGAAGTTGGCCGGCCGCACCCCGCCACGCTGCTCGCCGGCGTAGGCGACGACGTCGAGGGTCGACATGACCAGGCCTGCGCCGTTGCCGATGATGCCGACCTGGCCGTCGAGCTTGACGTAGTTGAGGCCCTTGGCCTTGGCCCGGCCCTCCAGGTCGTCCTCATCGACGGGGTCGGCGTAGTCGGAGAAGACCTGCTCGTGCCGGAAGGCGGCGTTGTCGTCGAGGGTGACCTTGCCGTCGAGAGCGACGATGCGGCCGTCAGGCGTGCGGGCCAGCGGGTTGATCTCGACGAGAGTGGCCTCTTCCTCGCTGAAGACCTTCCACATGCCGACGAGCACCTGCGTCACCTCGTCGATGACGTCGGCCGGGATGTTCGCCTGCTCGGCGATCGCCCGCGCCTTGGCCTCGTCGACGCCCTGCACCGCATCGACGGGTACCCGGGCGAGCGCGTCGGGGCGCTCGACGGCCAGCTGCTCGATCTCCATGCCGCCCTCGGCGCTGGCCATGGCCAGGTACGTGCGGTTGGCCCGGTCGAGCAGGAAGCCGACGTAGTACTCGACCTCGATGTCGGCGGCCTCGGTGACGAGCACCTTGTGCACGGTGTGGCCCTTGATGTCCAGGCCCAGGATGCCCTCGGCCTTCTCGACCGCCTCGTCGGGGGTGTCGGCCAGCTTTACCCCGCCGGCCTTGCCGCGGCCACCGGTCTTGACCTGCGCCTTGACGACCACCGGCTTGCCGATGCGCTCGGCGACCCCGCGCGCGGCCTCGGCCGTGTCGACCGTCTCGCCGGGCAGCACAGCCACCCCGTGCCGGGCGAACAGCTCCTTGGCCTGGTACTCCATGAGGTCCACGCGGGCCTCGCCTCCTCGGTGCGGGCAGCGCGCACGGGGACCCGTGCGTGCGGTGCGGCGAGGGTAACCGCACCGCCCGCGCGCTCGGGCGCGCCCGCCGGTCGTCGGGCCGGCGCTGGCACGTCGTAGCGTCCGGGCGTGGGCACAGCTCTCCCTGCTGCGGCGGCGTGAGCGCGCGCCCCGCGGCCGGCGGCGGTCGATGGGTGAGCACCTCGCCGGAGCGCCTGCAGCGCTGGCTCGACGGCTTCGCCGTCCGCCACGGCCCGGTGCAGCGCTCGTTCGACGACACGACGGTGCGCCTGCTCGCCGAGGACGGCGCGACCGCCGAGGTACAGGTGCCCTTCCCGCCGCTCGAGGGCGGCCTGGTCGAGCACGCGCTGCGCACCCGCCGGCTGGGCGTGCTGCTGGCCCGCCTCGGCGGCTGCGCCTGCGGCGTGTTCGACGGTCCGCGCCTGCTCGCCAGCAAGGTGACGACCCGCCAGGTGCACGGCCGGTCAGCGGCCGGGGGGCAGAGCCAGCAGCGCTTCGCCCGCCGTCGCGAGGGACAGGTGCGGGTCGCGACGCAGGCGTTCGCCGACACCGCCGCCCGCGTCCTGCTCCCGGAGGCGGGCGGGCTGGACGCGGTCGTGCTCGGCGGGGAGCGCACCACCGTCGACGCCGTGCTCGCCGACCGGCGCCTGGCCGCCCTGCGCCCGCTCGTGTCCGGCCGGCTGCTCGATGGTCCCGACCCACGCCAGGCCGTGCTCCTGGCCTCCTACGAGCAGGCGCGCGCGGTATGGATCCGCGTCACCGACCCGCCCGGTGACGCTCAGGCCGCAGGCGCCCCGACGTTCTGACGCACCCAGTCGACGATCGACTGCGTCGTCGCGCCCGGCGTGAACACCGTGGAGACACCGAGCTCGGAAAGCAGCGGGATGTCGTCGGCCGGGATGATGCCGCCGCCGAACACGACGACGTCGTCGGCGCCGCGCTCGCGCAGCAGCGTCATGACCCGCTCGAACAGCGTCATGTGCGCGCCGGACAGCACCGACAGCCCGACGCAGTCGGCGTCCTCCTGGATCGTCGTCTCGACGATCTGCTCGGGCGTCTGGTGCAGGCCGGTGTAGATGACCTCCATACCGGCGTCGCGCAGCGCCCGGGCGACGACCTTGGCGCCGCGGTCGTGCCCGTCGAGGCCGGGCTTCGCGACGACGACCCGGATGCGATCGGGGCTGGTCACGACGGCCTCCTCTGGCGACGGGGCGGCGGACGGCTGCCCTGGTGGGAGAATACGCGTCGATGACCACCCCCGATGACTGGCGTGCCCCGCTGCTCGCCGGTGCCGAGCAGGTGTCGGTTCCCGAGCTCGCGCGCAACCCCGCCGGCTGGCCCGGTTACGCGCCCGTGCGCGCCGTCACGGTGTGGCGCCTGCCGTCGGGTCCGGTCGCGCTCTGCTGGGACTTCACCCGCTTCGGCGGCAGCTTCGGCGAGGACGACGCGACGGCGCTCGCGGTCGGCGCGCAGGAGGCGACGGCCCGCCGCGCGGCGCTGCTGACCCTCGTCCGCTCCGGCGGCACCCGGCTGCAGGAGGGCATGCACGCCCTCGTCGGCATCCCGCGCGCCCGCCTGGCCCTGCTCGCACTGGCCGACGCGGGGCTGCCCCACCTGTCGGTGGCCGACGCGCCCACCACCGGTGGCGTGTGGGTGGGCGTCGTCGCCCCGGCCGACGTGCGGGCCGCCGTCGCGGGCGCCACCGTCGGCTTCGCCGGGCCGCGCGTCGTCGAAGCGGTGACGGGGCAGCGACCGCGGCGGGGCAGCCAGACGGCCGAGTCGGCCTACGCCGCCGGTCTCGTCGACGCGTTGCTTGGAGCCCGAGCAGGCGGCCGGCTGGCTGCTGCGGGCCAGCGCCGCGCTGACGCCAGGGCGGGGTGGATCACCGGCTGCGGCCCCTCCGGTACCGCTGGCGCTGCGCCCCGCCCCGGACGGCTGGGTACAGGTGCAACAGGCGCGAGCGCGAACGACCAGCGGTGGCCAGCTGCTGCGCGCGCTGCTCGACGAACCGGTGCACCTGCGGGCGGCGGACGGCGACACCACGGTCGAGGCGGCCGTCGGGCACCTGGGTCAGGGCGCCGTTGACCGGCCCGTCGTGGTGGTCGCGCTCGCCGCCGCGCTCGGCTCTCGGCCGACGCCCGCGGGCTTCCGGCTCGCCGCGCGCGCGCTGCGGCTGGCCGACCGGCTCGACCTGGCCGTCGTCTGCCTGGTCGACACCCCGGGCGCCGAGCCCGGCGCGGGCGCCGAGGACGCGGGGCTGGCCGCGGCACTCGGCGAGGCGCTCGACGCGCTGTTGCTGTGCCGCTCACCGACGCTCGCGCTGGTGCACGGGGAGGGCGGGTCCGGCGGGGCCGTCGCTCTCGCGTGCGCCGACCGGGTGCTCGTCGGCACGCGGGCGTACTGCGCGCCGATCGGCCCGGAGGGCGCGTCGGCCACGCTGCGGCTGCCACCGCAGGAGTGCATGCGCCGCATGCGGGTCACGCCGCCGGATTTGCTTGCCGCCGGCTTCGCCGACGCGCTCGTGAGCGACGAGGCCATCTTCGCCTCGGTATCGGCGCAGCTCGAGGCGCTCCGCCGCCAGGACCGGGACGAGCGCCTCGTGGCCCGGCGTCGACGCTGGTCGGCTCCGCTGGCAAAAGACCCGCGCCGGCCATGACGGGCGTATGAAGACGTTGCGACAGGATCGTCACACGATAACGTTGCGGTAACGGACTCGCTCGCGTCGCGCGGATATCCACAGGTGCTGAGCGGATCGGTCCGCGACGTCCCTCGTCGGGCCATGCTGCTCGACCGACCCGGCCGCCCCTGACCCGACGGAGTACCGCTGTGCCTGCCCGGCCCCGCCCTGCCCGCCATGCCCACCCGCGCGCGCGACGGGCCAGGCAGGTCGCGCTGCCCGGCACCCTGCTGGCCGTCGGCGCCGTCGCGCTCGGCGGCCTGGCCGTGCTTCCCGCCGCGGCCTCGACGACCAGCGCCGACAGCTCGTCCTCGCTCGCCGGGCCGAGCCGCACGGTGCTCACGCCGCAGATCACCGCCCCGCACGTGCCCCGGCGCGCCGACCTGGTCCCCGGCCGACCGGTCGAGGTCGCGGCACCGCCCGCCTCGTCGCCCATGCCGATCACCGCGCCGCGGGCGTCGCGGGCACGCGCCACCCCGCCCGCCCCGTCGCCTGTGCGCATCGCAGCGTCGCCGGTGCCCACCACGGCGCCGCGGGTGTCGCGTGAGCGCACGACCCCGCCGGTCGTCGCCGTCCGCCCCGGAGACGGCCGGCTGACGTCCCCGTTCGGGCAGCGCTGGGGACGGCTGCACGCCGGCATCGACCTGGCGGCCGGCATCGGCTCGCCGGTGCGCGCCGCGCTGCCCGGCACCGTGCAGACCGCCGAGGTCGAGGGCGGCTACGGCCGCGTCGTACGCCTGCTGCACGCCGACGGCACCGTCACCGTGTACGGCCACCTGAGCGAGCTGCTCGTCACGCCCGGCCAGGTGGTGCAGGCCGGTGACCAGATCGGGCGCGAGGGCAGTAGCGGCCACTCCACCGGGCCGCACCTGCACTTCGAGGTGCGGGTGCACGACGCGCCGATCGACCCGATCCCGTGGCTGGCCGCGCGGGGCATCACGGTCTGACCAGCCGCTAGAGCCTTTCGAGCGGGGCGTAGCGCAGCAGCAGCCACTTGCTGCCGGTGTCGCCGCCGAAGTCGACCTCGGCCTGGCTCGAGTCGCCGGCGCCGCGGGTGGCGGTGACGGTGCCGAGCCCAAAGGCGTCGTGGGTGACCCGGTCGCCGATCTCGAGCACCGGGATCGGCCGGAGCCCGGGGCCGGCGACGCGGCCTCGCGCCGTGCCGATCACCCGGTCGGCGGCCCGGGACAGCGCCGGGGGCGGCGCGCTCACGGCCGACTCGCTGCGCTGCCAGTCGACCAGGCCCTCCGGGATCTCGTCGAGGAAGCGCGACGGCGGGTTGTAGGACGTCTGCCCCCAGGCGCTGCGCACGTGCGCCCGGGACAGGTACAGCCGCTCGCGGGCCCGGGTGATGCCGACGTAGGCGAGGCGCCGCTCTTCTTGCAGCTCGCCCTCGTCGCCGAGGGTGCGCAGGTGCGGGAAGACGCCGTCCTCCAGCCCGGTGAGGAACACGACGGGGTACTCCAGGCCCTTCGCGGCGTGCAGGGTCATCAGCGTGACGACCCCGTCCGACTCGCCGTCGCCATCTTGAGTGGGCACAGCAGGGATGGAGTCGGCGTCGGCAACCAGCGAGACCTGCTCGAGGAACTCAGCGACGCCGCCGTCGGGCACCCGCTCGCTGAACTCACGGGCCACGCCCACCAGCTCGGACAGGTTTTCCACGCGGCTCTCGTCCTGCGGGTCGACGCTCTCGGCCAGCTCGGCGAGGTAGCCGGTGCGGTCGAGCACCGCCTCGAGCACCTCGGCCGGCGGCATGCCGCCCTCGACCAGCGCCCGCATCTCGTCCATCAGGTCGGCGAACTGGGTGATCGCCTTGGCGCTGCGCGGGGCGAGCGTGCCGATCTCGTCGCAGCGGCGCAGGGCCTCGGCGAAGGCGAGCCGCTCGCGCTCGGCGAAGGCCGTCAGGCACGCCTCGGCCCGCTCGCCGATGCCGCGCCGCGGAGTGTTGAGGATGCGCCGCAGGCTGACGAGGTCAGTGGGGTTCGCGAGCACCCGCAGGTAGGCGAGCGCGTCGCGCACCTCCTTGCGCTCGTAGAAGCGCACCCCGCCGACGACCCGGTAGGGCAGCCCGACGCGAATGAAGATCTCTTCGTAGACGCGGCTCTGGGCGTTGGTGCGGTAGAAGATCGCCACCTGGAAGGGCTTGACGCCGTGCTCGTCACCGAGCCGGTCGACCTCGCCGGCGACAAAGGCCGCCTCGTCGTGCTCGTTGTCGGCGACGTAGCCGGTGATGCGCGGGCCGTCGCCGGCGTCGGTCCACAGCCGCTTGTCCTTGCGCCCGGCATTTTTGGCGATGACGGCGTTCGCGGCCGACAGGATGTTCTGCGTCGAGCGGTAGTTCTGCTCGAGCAGCACGGTGGTGACGTCGGGGTAGTCGGTCTCGAAGTCGAGGATGTTGCGGATGTCTGCGCCGCGGAAGGCGTAGATCGACTGGTCGGCGTCGCCGACGACGCACAGCTCGGCGGGCGGCAGCGGGCCGGCCCCGGCGACACCGACGAGCTCGCGCACCAGCACGTACTGCGCGTGGTTGGTGTCCTGGTACTCATCGACCAGCACGTGCCGGAAGCGCCGCCGGTAGTGCTCGGCGACGTCGGGGAAGGCCTGCAACAGCTCGACGGCGGTCATGATGAGGTCGTCGAAGTCGAGCGCGTTGGCTTGCCGCAACCGGGCCTGGTAGGTGGCGTAGATCTCGGCGACCTGCTTGTCGGTGACCGTCTCGGCCTGGCTGCGGGCCGACTCCCAGTCGACCAGCTCGTTCTTGAGGTCGCTGATGCGGGCGGCCATCGCCCGTGGGGGGAAGCGCTTGGCGTCAAGGTCGAGCTCACGGCACACCAGCGTCATGAGGCGCAGGCTGTCGGCGGCGTCGTAGATCGAGAAGCTGCGGGCCAGGCCCAGCTTGGCGGCCTCGGCTCGCAGGATGCGCACGCAGGCCGAGTGGAAGGTAAGCACCCACATCGCCCGGGCCCGGCCGCCGACCATGGCAGCGACGCGCTCACGCATCTCGGCGGCGGCCTTGTTGGTGAACGTGATCGCCAGCACCTCACCGGGCTGCACGCCGCGGGCGGCGAGCAGATAGGCGATGCGGCTGGTGAGGGCCTTGGTCTTGCCCGAGCCGGCGCCGGCGACGATGAGCAGCGGCCCGCCCTCGTGCGTGACGGCCGTGCGCTGCTGCGGGTTGAGCGACTCCAGCACCCGCTCGGCGTGGGCCGACGGGCGCGGTTCGTCGGGGGCGAGCACAGCGGGCGCGTAGGCGTCGTACGCGCTCTTGGTGGGGGCCAGCGCGAGCGGAGTCAGCGCGTCGTAGCCCGCCTGGCTTCGGTCCGCGCTCATCCGAACCACTGTAGGTCGGGGGGGCGACAGATCCTCGCGTTGGCGCGGACTGCAGGCCGTGCACGACACTGGCCGGGTCCGTCACGAGTCGAAGCTGGGAAGAGGACGTCGATGACCGCAGGCAGGCCCGAACCGCAGGCGGTGGAGCGCGCGCTCGTCGTCGTCGCGCACCCCGACGACCTCGACTTCGGCGCCGGCGGCACCATTGCGTCCTGGACGGCGGAGGGCACCGAGGTCGCGTACTGCCTGTGCACCGACGGCGACGCCGGCGGCTTCGACCCCGACGTGCCGCGCGGCGAGATCGCCGGCATCCGGCAGGCCGAGCAGCGCGCGGCGGCCAAGGAGCTCGGCGTCGAGGACGTGACCTTCCTCGGCTACCCCGACGGCCGGCTCGCGGTGAGCATCGAGCTGCGCCGGGACATCTCCCGCGTCATCCGCCAGAAGCGTCCGCAGCGGATCCTCATCCAGTCGCCGGAACGCAACTGGGAGAGGATCGGCGCGAGCCACCCCGACCACCTGGCCGCCGGCGAGGCCGCGATCGCCGCGGTCTACCCCGACGCCCGCAACCCCTTCGCGCACCTCGAGCTCGCCGCCGAGGGCCTGGAGGCCTGGACGGTGCCCGAGACCTGGCTGATGGCCGGCCCGAGCGCCGCCGCCAACCACTGGGTCGACGTGACGGACACCTTCGAGCGCAAGGTCGCCGCGCTGCAGGCGCACGTCTCGCAGACCGCGCACATGGACGACCTCGAGGGGATGCTGCGCGGCTGGCTCGGCCCGAACGCCACGAACGGCGGACTGCCCGAGGGCCGGCTCGCCGAGGCGTTCCGCGTCGTCAGCACGAAGTAGCGCTCAGCCGCCGAGCGGCACGCCGATCGCGAGAACCGCTGCGACGAGCAGGCCCAGCACGAGCAGGCCGCCGGCGCGGACGATGTGCACGAACATGATCGCGGCGAACCACAGCGGCCAGACGGGAAAGCCCGCCGGCGGTTCGGCGGGGCGACCGGCGCGTAGCGCCTGCGCCACCTGCCGCAGCAGCGGCAGCGCGAGCGCGACGAGCAGCGTCGGCCACGGCAGCGCGCCGACCGCGACGGCGATGCCGGTGGTGGCGTAAAAGGCGACGAGCAGACCCAGCGTGACCGCGCGGGCCCGTCGTTCGCCGAGCACCACGGGCAGCGTGCGGGTGCCCGTCGGCTCGTCGAACGGGATCTTGTCTATGTGCTTGCCCATCAGCACGGTCGTGCACAGCAGGCCGTAGGGCACGCTCGCGAGCCACACCTGCCACGGCAGGTGTCCGGTCGCCGAGAAGTAGGTCCCGGCGATCATCAGCGGGCCCCACGTGAGGAAGACGTCGGGCTCGCCGAGGCCACGCTTCTTCAGCCGCAGCGGCGGCGAGGTGTAGGCGATGGACAGGGCCAGCCCCGCGACCGCGAACACCACGACCGGCCAGCCGCGCGCGACCGCCAGCACGATCATGATGACCAGGTCGGCGACGTTGAGGCCGATGACGGTCAGCCCGATCTGCCGGCGGCGGACCATGCCCGACAAGATCGGGTGCGGGGCGTACAGGGCGCGCGGGTAGGCGTCCCGGTCCAGGCCCACGTCGGTGTCGGACAGGTCGTTGATCAGGTTGTTGTTGACGTGCGCCAGCGTGATGCCGAGCAGCGCGAGCAGGAACAGCGGCCAGGAGAAGCCGTCGGCGCGCACCGCGAGCAGCCCCGCGACGAGCCCGGCGAGCACGGTCATCGGCAGCACGGCCGCGCGGGTGACGACCAGCCACGTCGTGACCGGGTCGAGGGTGCGCGGGTCGCGGCCCGGCGGCGGGTTGGTCGTGCGCAGCGCGTAGATCCACGAGCCGAGCAACCCCGGCCGCGGGGGCGCCAGCATCCTGGCGGCTCTGGCTGCGGTCCGGGCCTCGCTCATGTCGGCCACGGTACGGCGGAACAGCCCTGCCTGCAGCGCGCCGACCCGGCATCAGCAGCATCGGGCCGGCCCGACCCAGCCAGCAAGATCGACGCGGATTTCGTGTTGCCAGGCCAGCACAGGATCCGCGCAAAGGCGCGGGTCCAGGCCGAACGACGTTCCCGCGGGAACGCCCAGCCGCGAGAGCCCTGGACCGGGCGCCCCGGCCAGCGCGCTCAGCCCACGTCGCCTGCCTCTCGGGTTGCCGGACGGAACCTAGTCCGAAAATAGAAGGTGAGCGGGCAGGCGTCAGCGTCGCGGCGGAGCCGTGACAGGTTCTTCGGTGGTGGTTAGGCGGCGGGTTCAAGGGTGACGGTGTAGCCGAGGGCTTCGAGCTGACGGA
>JAABUN010000957.1_pt1 | contig 69431 bp, 60 predicted proteins | sample 5559311 | NCBI WGS metagenome assembly JAABUN01 (sample SAMN10711877, study PRJNA513370) | rock metagenome | isolation source: Antarctica rocks | place: Antarctica: Victoria Land, Siegfried Peak sud | reverse complement strand
ATTATGATGACAGGAGAGGTGCAAAAAAGATAAGCATGAAAACAAAACGAAAGAAATGTGGATGGAGCAATGATTACCTCCTAGCCATCCTTAAGGGAGTCAGCAAGTTTTAATGCGTTTGCCCTGATTAGCTAATATTATTTTGGGACAAGATATAGAAATTAGAGCAGGAAAATTGCAATTGAAGCCTTGAAATGAAGTGACTCGATCATACTATACTTTTATATTATGGAAATAATGTTTATAGACGTGCCAGCATTAAATTTGTATGGAAAATAAGTTCTCAAATAAGTATTCAATAGTCTATAATGGTTTCTTTTAATAAAAATTTCCAGAAAATAGCCTGGATAGTTTCTGGTATTTTATTGTTGTTATTTATACGCTATGTTTATACAATTTTTTCTAAAAAACCCATAGCTTCAGATATGACTAGCCTCTTAATTATAGGACTCTTTCTTGGTGCAGTAATAATGTTTCTTATAGGGAAACTTATTGGTTCCGGAAAAAAAAGCATAGTGAAAGAAGATTCTCATACAGTTGTTGAAAGTATAAGAAAAGTTTTTAAAATTGTTTGTGCGGAAGGCCAGTTAAGTGAGTTGTACAATTTTGAAGAAACCAAAAAGCTTTTTGGATTTATACCTTCTACCAAGCGTGCTTTAGTTATTATTCAAGCCAAGGTTTTGATTGGGTATAATTTTGAAAAATGCGTTTGGGAAACTGATGAGGTTAACCAAAAGATTAAATTAGTTTCATTTCCTGAGCCTGAGATACTTAGCATTGAGACAGATTATAAATATTACAATTTCGATGAAGGCATTTTCAATCTGCTAAACCGTGATGACCTCACTCGTATTCAGGTCAATGGGAAAAAGCAAGTTGAAATAGCTGCTATCAAAAGTCACTTACCCAAAATAGCCGCCGATCAAATGCGCACTATACTTACAGAAGTAGTGCAATCAAAAAACTGGCAATTAGAAGATAGTTATAAAATTAATGAGGAACATAGCAAAGCCCTTACTTATAAAGCTTTAAAAGGAACTTAAATCCTTTATGATAGCAAAACTGTTTTTGTAATTAAGCTATTTAAGGTTATTTGATATTGTAGTTATGGTATAAGTTATAATGTTATTTTTATAATTGCATAATATAGCATTAGGTTGGGTAGTACAATCGAACAAGCAATTTAATCTCACTACAGGTGTTAGATTGCTTTATGGTTATGAATGTAAACGGAACAGACAGACATAAAAAGATAGCCTTTCACTGCAAATTTCTAATTTCCCTACTAATAATTTTCCTTGTTCAAAATCAAATATCTGAAAATATAATTATACTTCCCCCTTCTCAGCGTTGCAAAGGGCAGAGATAGGCGAACAATGGCAGAGTTTTTTCTGTTATTAAATTCTTCTAATTAGCTATTAATGGCATTAATCGAATTTACCGATAAAGGCTTATGCTGTCCGCAGGGAAAATTTTATATTGATCCATGGAAACCCGTTGACAAAGCATTAATTACTCATGCTCATAGTGATCATGCCCGCTGTGGTTCTCAATCATATTTATGTCATACTTACTCAAAGCCCATACTGCAGCTTCGTTTAGGTGACAATCATTATCAAACAGTAGAATGGGGTGAAAGTGTTTTTATGAACGGGGTAAAAATTTCGTTTCATCCTGCCGGGCATGTTATCGGCTCTTCGCAAATAAGAATAGAATATGACGGAGAAGTATGGGTGGTAAGCGGTGATTATAAAGTGGTAAATGATGGAATCAGCGGACAGTTTGAACCCGTCAGATGTAATACATTTATTACCGAATCTACTTTTGGCCTTCCGATTTATAAATGGAAATCACCTGAGCAAATAAACAAAGATATTCAAAACTGGGTACTTAAAAACCAGCAGGAAGCAAGGACAAGTGTGCTGATTGCATACAGTCTTGGTAAAGCACAACGGGTATTAAAAGCTATTGCAGAAATCACTCAGAATATATTTGTTCATGGAGCTATTTATAACATACACGAAACTTTGCTGCAGGCCGGGTGGAACCTCCCTCTGGTAAAAAGAGTAACCAATGAAACGAAGAAGGAAGAACTGGCTGGCAGTGTAGTAGTGGCACCACCAAGTGCTGATGGAAGTATTTGGATGAAAAGATTTACCCCATATAGTGTGGGCGTTTGCAGCGGCTGGATGCAGGTTAGGGGAAATGCCAGAAGAAGAAACGTTGATGCCGGTTTTGCGATGAGTGACCATGCTGATTGGCCAGGTCTCCTGCAGGCAGTGAAAGCGACAGGTGCAGAGAAAGTATTTGTAACACATGGTTTCCAGGCACAATTCAGCAGGTACCTGAATGAAAATGGAATTGAAGCAGCAGAAGTTAAAACTGAATATGGAAATGATGAGGAAACCCCTCCAACCTCCCCTGAAGGGGAGGCTTTTGAAGGATATGAGTAAAGATATAAACGATATAGAAAAACTTGTTATTGAAGATCAGGAAAGGGATATTTCTTCCTCCCCTTTAGGGGCCAAAGGCTTGGGACTGTTTGCGGCCCTGGTGAAAGTACTGGGAACAAGCACAAAAACAAATGACAAACTTGAAGCACTGGTACAATATTTTGCATCAGCCGATGATAAAGATAAAGTATGGGTTATAGCATTGTTTAGCGGAAGAAAGCCAAAGCGGGCAGTAAATACAACACAATTAATTACATGGTGTGTAGAAGTGGCAGATCTGCCTGGATGGCTTTTTGGTGAAAGTTATCATACCGTTGGAGACCTTGCTGAAACTATTTCTCTTTTACTTCCCGAAACCATTTCTACAGAACAGCAACACGAAAACAAGCCGTTATATTTTTATATAGAAAAATTCAAAGAAATCGAAAAGCAGGATGAATCCGTTAAAAGGCAATTCATTCTCGAAAGTTGGAATCAAATGGACCAGAATGAAAGATTCGTTTTTAATAAACTGATAACAGGCGCATTTCGGATCGGGGTTTCTCAAAAAATGATGGTAAATGCATTGGCTAAATTCACAACCCTTGAAGCTTCCATTATTGCACACCGCATTAGTGGCAACTGGGATCCAACCACTATCACCTTTGCAGAGCTTTTAAACGAAAATCCTGAAATAACAGATTACTCAAAACCCTATCCTTTTTATCTTGCATATGCTTTAGATGATAATCCTGAAACTCTTGGCCAACCAAATGAATGGCAGGTTGAATGGAAATGGGATGGTATCCGCGGACAAATGATTAAAAGAAACGACCAGTTATTTGTCTGGAGCCGGGGCGAAGAATTGATGACTGAGAAGTTTCCTGAATATAATTGTTTAAAAGATTTGTTACCAGATGGAACTGTTCTCGATGGAGAAATTATTCCAAGTGTAGATCAAAAACCTTTGCCTTTTGCTTTGCTCCAAACCAGAATCGGCAGAAAAAATGTAACCAGGAAAAATTTGCAGGAGACTCCGATAACCTTTTTTGCATACGACTTGCTTGAATACAATTACGAAGACTGGCGAAATAAGCCATTGTCTGAGAGAAGAAAACAACTGGAAGCTATTATTGAGCCACTAACAGTAACCACTATCATTCTTTCGCCCGTTATTACATTTTCTGATTGGAATGAATTGTCAGAATTAAGAAAAACCTCAAGAGAAAACGGAGCCGAAGGTTTTATGATTAAAAGGAGATCAAGCATTTACCAGGTTGGCCGTAAAACAGGAGATTGGTGGAAATGGAAAATCGAGCCTTTGGTTATTGATTGCATAATGGTATATGCAGAAAAAGGTAGCGGCCGAAGAAGTAATTTGTATACGGCATATACATTTGCAGTAAAAGACGGAGATAAATTAATTCCTTTTACAAGGGCTTATAGCGGATTAACCGATAAAGAATTTAACGAAGTGGATGCATTTGTAAAAAGAAATTCTCTGGAAAAATTTGGTCCGGTAAGAACCGTAAAACCTGAACTTGTTTTTGAAATTGCCTTTGAAGGTATTGCTGCAAGTAACCGCCATAAAAGCGGAGTAGCACTTCGTTTTCCCAGAATAAACAGATGGCGAAAAGATAAAAAACCTGATGAAATAAATACTTTGGAAGATTTGCAAAAGATGCTGGAAGTGTATGGGAAGCCCCAGCCCTAAAGGGAGAAGAGAGTTGGGAAATTAAGTTGTATATAGTTTTCAATAAATAATAGTAAAAGTGTAAAAAATGCTAAGGCTTTAAAAACCAATTAGCAAGAATAAGCGATACGAGTGTAATCCAAAAACCAAACATCCACCCTTATAAGATCGATTTTAGCTACACTTAAATCTTCCTTTGTCGCAGACTGTCTGGCTTCTTTTTTTGTCATAAAAGATGTTTCTTAAAAAGTACAAAATGATGTTTTTTTTTGATGTAAATTTTGATGGGGATTAATTACATAGTCAGCATTGTTAAAAAAAAAGAATAAATTATAAAGAAAAATAAAGCTGCGAAAAATATTGAAGATGTTCATGGAATAGTACTAATAGGTAAGTATTTCATCTAAATAAAAACGAAGTGTTTTCATTTGCGAATTTGTAATCAGGCCTATTTTTTTTATTAGCCGTGTTTCGTCAATTGTTCTGATTTGGAAAACTAATACTTCTGAATCCTTTGTTAATTTGTTTGTGCTATCTTTTTGAAGAAACAGGCTTCCCGCATATTTTTTTAATTGTGAAGTGATTGGACAAACAATCTTCAAAGCTGAATTTTCATTTAAATTGTTTCCGCTTACAATCACTACAGGTCGAACTCCGCTTTGTTCACGTCCTTTTATTGGGTCGAGATTGGCATACCATATTTCCTGCTGTTTCATTTTAAGCTTTTTCGTATTCTTCAATCATCTTTAAAAAATCCCCCATTCCTGCTTCTGCCAAAAACTTTTGCTCAGGATCATTTTTCATTTTTTTAAAAGACTCAGCATACTCTTCTTTTCTTTTTTCTTTTAAATAAATTGAAAGAGCCTCGGCAATTATTTCATTTTTCTTTTTGTTATTTTTGATTGCATATTCCGTTAATTCCTCCATTACAATATCAGGAAGGCTGCTTGTATAAGTTACATACTTACTTTTCATATTTATAGAATATATTTACAAAGTAAAAATAATAAATTTTCAGCAAAAGTGAATTGTATTAAAAAAACCACTGGTTATAATATCATTCTCAATTGGCTGTCTTCAAAAAATATGAAGGCTTTCCCCTTCCAGCAAGAAACCTGGGAGCAAATCCATTTAGGCAACAGCGGCGTGGTAAATGCACCCACAGGTTTTGGAAAAACATTTTCGGTTTTTCTCGGCGCTTTGATCAACTTTATTAATCAACACCCCGCTAATTATAAAACCAAAAATAAAAATGGCCTGCAGTTGCTTTGGATAACGCCGCTTCGTGCATTGGGTAAAGACATTGCCCGTGCAATGGAAGAAGTGATCCGGGAACTTGGCATGAACTGGCAAGTTGGTATCAGAAACGGAGACACAGATACAAATGAACGGCAGAAACAAAAAAGAAGTATGCCTGAGGCGCTTATTATAACTCCGGAAAGTTTGCATTTGCTATTAGGTCAGAAGGATTATGAAGAAATATTTTCATCTTTAGAGATAGTCGCAGTAGATGAATGGCATGAATTGATTGGAAGCAAACGGGGGGTGCAAATTGAGTTGGCGCTATCGAGAATAGTGGGGTTAAGAGAGAAGACAGGAGATAAAAGTAAGAAGATAGAAGTACGAAGTACGAAGACGGATAATGAACAACTAACAACTAACAACGGACAACTAACAACGAAAAATAAACTACCTTTTTCTATAACAAGCGGTCATCGGTCATCAGTCACCGGTCAACTTGCTATCTGGGGCATCAGCGCGACTATTGGAAATCTCGAGCAAGCCAAAGAGGTCCTTCTTTCCCCCCTATCCTTGAGGGGAGACGCCGGCGGTAAGGTCAATCCTGTCATTATAAAAGCTCACTTAAATAAAGAAATTTCCATCGAGTCTGTCATACCCGAAGAAATCGAAAAATTTCCATGGGCAGGACATCTTGGATTAAATTTAGCTGAACAGGCAGTAGAAATTATCCGCGCTAATAAGACAACCCTTGTCTTTATAAATACCCGCGGAATGAGTGAACGCTGGTACCAGAAAATATTAGAGATTGCTCCTGACCTTGCCGGTGCTATTGCCTTACACCACGGAAGTATAGAACAGGAGATCAGACTGTGGGTAGAAGAAGCATTACATACAACTAAATTGAAAGCGGTTGTTTGTACGTCAAGTCTCGACCTCGGCGTTGACTTTCGCCCTGTTGAAACGGTGATACAGGTTGGTTCACCCAAAGGTGTTGCCCGTTTCTTACAACGTGCAGGCAGAAGCGGACATCAACCCGGTAAAGTTAGCAAAATATACTTTCTTCCCACCCACTCTTTAGAATTGGTGGAAGCCGCTGCCCTAAAACAGGCAATGGAAGAAAACCTGATTGAAAGCCGTGAGCCAAGAACGCTCTGCTTCGATGTATTAATTCAATACCTCTGCACACTCTCTGTGGGCGAAGGTTTTAAACCGGATGAAATTTATGAAGAAGTAAAAAGTACCTGGTGTTATGCAGAGATGAATGAGGAAGAATGGCAACAGGTATTATATACAATAGTGAGCGGCGGAGAAGCATTGCAACAATATGATGAATATAAAAAAGTGGAACGAGGCGAAGATGGTATCTATCGGATAAAAAACCGGAGAATAGCTATGCGTCATCGCATGCATATTGGCACTATCGTAAGCAGCCCGATGATGAAAGTAAAGTTTATAAGTGGCGGTTATATTGGTGTAATAGAAGAAACCTTTATATCAAGACTCGAGCCTGGCAACGTGTTCACTTTAGCAGGAAGAAATCTTGAGTTTGTGATGGTAAAAGAAATGACTGCCCTGGTAAGAAAATCAAATGCTACAAAAGCTATAGTGCCAAGTTGGGACGGCGGACGAATGCCTTTATCGTCCAACCTTGGTATGATGCTTCGAAGAAAGTTTGATGAAGCACTTACAGGAAATGACATTGAACTTAGAGCATTAGAGCCACTGTTTGTCTTGCAGGAAAAACTATCACGTGTGCCGCGCGAAAATGAGTTGCTGATAGAACAGATCGAAACCAAAGATGGTCATCATTTGTTTGTCTATCCTTTTGAAGGTCGTTTGGTACACGAAGCTATGGCTGCTGTTTTAGCTTACCGGATAAGCCAGATTACCCCCATTACTTTTTCACTTGCTATGAACGATTATGGTTTTGAACTGCTGAGCGACCAGCCGATACCGGTAGATGATACCAATGTATATGAACTTTTTTCTACTGATAATTTATTTGCAGATATTCAGCGAAGCGTAAATTCTACAGAAATGGCAAGACGAAAGTTTCGCGACATTGGCGTTATTGGCGGACTGATTTTCCAGGGCTACCCGGGGGAACAAAAGAAAGCTCGTCACTTACAATCTTCGGCTTCATTACTATTTAATGTTTTTAGTGAATATGACACAAATAACCTGTTACTCCGGCAATCTTATCATGAGGTGATGGAACAGCAGATGGAAGAAATGCGACTTCGCAATATGCTTGAACGAATTCAGCAATCAACGGTTATTCTTACCTATCCCACACAACTAACTCCATTTTGTTTCCCTGTAAAAGTAGACAGCATGCGGGAGAATATGAGTTCAGAAAAACTGGAAGACCGTATAAAAAAAATGCAGGCGCAGTTGGAGAAGTAGCTTTGCAATTTATCTGTTTATGGCACTTTAAATTGTATTCATATACCCAAGCAAAATCTTTCTAAAAATTGCAGTTCCGCCAGGTGATCTTTAAAAAAGATTCTTTTTAGGGTTTTGCTGTTATGTTTAGTAAGGAGGATACTTCTGACTAAACGATTTTTTTGTGAGGCTATTCCAATAAAAGGTTGTCGGGAAATATTAGCTAATTTTTTATTTACGATACTCTCAAAATTAGCTGCTACAGTCAAAGACCATTCTGAAATAAGATATTCAATTACTTGTTGATAATCCTCAAATGCAATATTAGTCCAGCTTATTTTGTAAGCCATTGCAAAGATATTTTCATAACCTCTTCATGTGTAATAATTTCGCCCTCATCTGCCTGCTTAAGAGATTCTTCCAACCGTTTCAATTGGTCAGGCGTAAGCAAATCAAGGATATCTGTTTGTTTAGTAGCATAAGCTTGTGCTGCTTCATTCAGCTTTTCAAGTTATGTTTCATCATCAATCTTATCAATATAGCCATATAGCTTCTTTTTTAATTCAAAATGATGCATTTGGTTTTATTTGTTTATAAAGTTACTAGAAGTATATAATCTTCTTTATTACCTCCTCGCGCGATTCCAATTTCTGCTTCTTTCTTATGCTTTAACTATTACATTACTACAGACAAGAAATGAAATTATTCTGTAAGAAGTAACTGATACAATAATAATAATAATAACGCATATTCCTAAATATAACGCTACTGTTATAAACCGAACTATTGTCATAATAGTTCGGTTTGCTACTAACAACTGCCAACTTACTTACAAAGTTGCCATATCAATCACAAAACGATACCGCACATCACCTTTCAGCATGCGTTCATAAGCTTCATTAATATCTTTTATTGCAATTACTTCCACATCAGACGTAATTCCATGTTCAGCACAGTAATCAAGCATTTCCTGTGTTTCTGGTATTCCGCCAATTAATGAGCCGCCAACACTTCTGCGATTGCCGATAAGGTTGAAAGCAGATACCTGGGCAGGAGTCGGAGGTGCACCTACGCAAATCATAACGCCGTTTGTATTAAGCATACCGAGATACATGTTGTAATCATGTTCTGCAGAAACGGTATCAATAATAAAATCAAAATAATTGCCTAATCCTTTTAATTGTTCAAGGTCTTTGGTTAAAGCAAACCTGTGTGCACCTAATCTTTTGGCATCTGCTTCTTTAGATGGTGATGTACTTAACATGGTTACTTCTGCGCCAAAAGAAACAGCAAGTTTCACTGCCATGTGCCCCAGACCCCCTAAACCTAATATGCCTACTTTGTGCCCTTTTCCTACTTTCCAGTGCCTTAACGACGAATAAGTGGTAATACCTGCACAAAGCAATGGTGCTACGCCATCGAGCGGCAGTTTATCAGATATATGTAAAACAAATTTTTCGGTTACTATGATCTGGTTAGAATAACCCCCTAATGTATTACTTCCGTCAACCCTGTCGCGGCTGTTATAAGTACCTGTCATTCCAACTTCGCAATATTGTTCCAATCCCTGCTTACAATTATTACACTGCTGACATGAATCGACCATACAGCCTACCGCTGCAAGGTCTCCTGCCTTAAAATTCTTAACATGTTCTCCTACGTTGGTTACACGTCCTACAATTTCATGTCCTGGTACACAGGGATAAGTAGCGGGTCCCCATTCGCTACGTACCGTATGTAAGTCTGAATGGCAAACACCACAATATAATATTTCTAACTGCACATCATAATCACGAAGATCTCGTCTTTCAAAACTGAATGGTCCTAATGGTTCAGTCGCATTTTGTGCGGCATATCCCTTTGCTTGAGTCATTTCATTAATTTTTAACCAACAACAATTGTTGGGCGGCAAAGTTCAGGGTAAAATTTATTCCGCACATTTTTTTTTGACCTGCAAAATTTTAAAAGTGTAATAATTGAACTTCTGTTAGTTACCACATTAATATTTTGCGTTTTCATAAATTGATTAAAATGTAAACCTTACCTTGATTTTGTTATTGTTTTGATTAAATTGCAACTCAACTTTTGTAACCATGAGAATATCTATTTTATCTCTGCTTTTAGCTTTTTCTTTTTGTGCAAGATCTCAAAATTTTTATTTATTTATAGGTACTTATACAACTAAAGGCAGCAAGGGAATTTATGTCTATCAGTTTAATGCTGCTACAGGTACAGCAAAATGGGTAAGCAATACGGATAGCGGGGCTAATCCTTCTTATCTCGCAATTGCACCAAACGAAAAATATGTATATGCAGTTAATGAAACCCATGGAGATGATGGAGGTAAAGTCAGTGCTTTTGCTTTTGATAAGACTACAGGCAAATTAGCATTTATAAACCAGCAATCTACGGGAGGTGATGATCCATGTTATGTTTCAGTAAGCAAAAACAATAACTGGGTAGTTGTTGCGAATTATAGCGGGGGAAGCGCTTCTGCATTTGCTGCAAATGATGATGGTTCTTTAAATCCATATAGCCAGTTGCTGCAGGACTCGGGCAGTAGTGCAAACACAAAAAGGCAGGAGAAAGCACATGTTCACTCAGCAGTTTTCAGTCCTGCCCAGGATTATTTATTCACCCCTGACCTGGGAATTGATAAAGTGATGATTTATAAGTTTGATCTGAATTCTCAAAAACCATTGAGTCCTGCCACTCCGCCTTATGTAGCTGTTACTCCCGGAAACGGTCCCCGGCACTTTACTTTTCATCCTAATCAACAGTTTGCTTACGTAATACAGGAGTTAAGCGGAACAGTTGGTGCCTACAAGTATAGCAATGGTAAACTTACCCTGTTGCAGGATATTTCAACACATCCAGCGGGTTATAAAGGAGACATTGGCAGCGCTGATATACATATATCACCCGATGGTAAATTTTTATATGCGTCTAATCGGGGAGATGAAAATACCATAACCATTTTTTCTGTAAACTCTGCTACCGGCAGGTTGAAATTGAAAGGTTATCAATCTGTGATTGGTAAAACTCCCCGCAATTTTATCATTGACCCTACCGGCAATTATCTGCTTGCAGCAAACCAAGGCACTGATAATATTGTGATTTTTAAAAGAAACAAACAAACAGGTTTGCTATATCCAACCGGCAAACAGATCAAGGTATCTATGCCTGTATGTCTTCAAATGATGAAGCAGTAATTTATTTGCGTTTATCAGCACAATCTGCCGTATCCGTTTTCCATTAACATGAGGGTACAAATTTTGAATTGCTATTTGTTATGAAACTACCACAGCCTTTTATTGACGGAACTGACAACATCAATGCAGTTATAGAAACGCCGAAAGGCAGTCGTAATAAATATGCTTATGATGATGAAATGGATGCAATTAAATTAAAAAGAGCTTTACCGGCAGGTATGGTCTTTCCTTTTGATTTTGGCTTTATCCCTTCTACTATTGCCGAAGATGGAGACCCTATGGATATACTTGTTCTTACCGACGCTCCTACTTTTCCGGGTTGTCTTGTAGAATGCCAGGTGCTTGGAATAATTAAAGTAGAACAGGAAGAAGATGGTGAAAAAGTACGTAATGACCGGGTCATAGCTGTGCAGTTAGACTCGAGACTGTATTCATCTGCAAATAATATAGATGATTTGCCGGAAGGATTAATAAAAGAAATCATCAATTTTTTTGCATCCTACAACCAGGCAAGTGAAGATGTGTTTAACCCTTTAGGCAATGATGGTCCGGAAATAGCAATCAAATTAATACATTCCAGTATTAAAAAAGCTTTGAATGGAAATTAACTGTGAATAAAGGTTTTTTCTAAAATTGAAATAATGGCGTTAAGCGAAGACTTACAGAAAAAACTCGGAAAGATATATGAACCTTCTGCAATGATTGAAACAAAGTATAAGGGATATGACTTATCTTTTAAAACCGATGATGAAGGAAACGCTATTTTGCTGTTTATAGGTAAAAAAACAGAACAGGGTACAATAAAAGGTGAGCGCTATGCACGTACTTTAAAAAAAGATCGTGAAGGCAGAACTTTCAAAAATCACTGGGAACTGAAAGGAAAAGCTACGTAACACGTCATTCATAGCTGTAATTAAATGGAGGATAATCACTTCGATTGCTATTGTAGGATTGATTGAAGTTCTAATAAAAATTGATTTAAGCTTAAACTTTATAAAAAACCTGTCTGACATAAACAGATGGGTTTTGTTTTACTATGAATTTGCAGGAAAGGTTTATTCAGCACCTCAAACGATTTCCTTTTATACAGCAAAAACAAAAACAATTGGTTGCTGTAAGTGGCGGTGTGGACAGTATTGTTTTATGTAACCTGATGTTTGCTGCAGGATATGATTTTATTATAGCACATTGCAATTTTCAACTAAGAGGTTCCGAAAGCGAAAGAGATGAACAATTTGTAAGAAGTTTAGGTGAGAAATATAATAAAGAAGTTTTAGTAAAAAGATTTGAAACTGATAAATATGCTGCAGAAAATAAGTCTTCAATACAGGTGGCGGCAAGGGAACTGCGGTATAAATGGTTTTATGAAGTTGTCAATGAACAATTAGCAACAAATAGTTCCCAGTCTACAACTCACAACTTACAACTCACAACTCACTACATTCTCACTGCTCATCATGCAAATGATAACATAGAAACATTGCTGATGAATTTTTTCAAAGGAACTGGCATTTCGGGGTTACATGGAATTTTAGCTGTTCAGGGAAAGATATTCAGACCGCTTCTGTTTGCTAAAAAAGATGAATTGGTTGCTTATGCAAAAGAAAATCATCTGCCTTTTGTTGAAGACAGTTCAAACCTTTCTGATAAGTACACTCGAAATTTTTTCAGGCATAATCTCATTCCATTGCTGAAAGAAATTTATCCCAATGTTGAGGATAATCTTTTAAATAATATTCAACGTTTGACAGAAGCGGAACAATTGTACAAACAATCTGTTGAGCTACATAAAAAAAAGTTGCTGGAATATAAAGGCAATGAAATACACATTCCTGTTTTAAAGTTGCAGAAAACCTCACCTTTATTTACTATCGTTTATGAAATAATTAAAGATTTTGGTTTTACTGCTAATCAAACAAACGAAGTAATTGCTTTATTTGAAAGTGAGACAGGCAAATACATATCATCTTCAACTTATCGAATAATTAGAAATCGCAGCTGGCTGATTATTTCACCTCAGCAAACAACGGAAGCTGCAAATATTTTAATAAAAGCAACAGATAAAAAAGTCGTATTTAGTGATGGTGAATTAACTTTTGAAATAATTAATAATCCAGCTTTTCAGATACCTTCCGATAATAATATTGCTGCGTTAGATCATTCTCACATTACTTATCCATTACTGCTGCGCAAATGGAAGCAAGGAGATTATTTCTATCCTCTGGGAATGAAAAAAAAGAAAAAATTAAGCAAATTTCTTATTGACCAAAAGTTGTCAAAAACTGATAAAGAAAATGTCTGGGTTTTGGAAATGAATAAAAAAATTATTTGGATTGTCGGACACAGAATTGATGACAGGTTTAAAATACAATCAACAACAAAACAAATTTTTAAGATTAGCTGGTAGAACTGAAAAGCGTTCCATAAGACACATTTTATATCTTTTTGGAGAGTTTTGGTTACAAAGGAACAAATTTCTGTTGATTAAAGTAATAATGTATGAATAATTAGTTCTTTTGATCGTCTAAAAAATAATTTATTAGATTATAGGAATTATGATGCGAATTACATCATTTAGAAAATCAGTTTCCGTAGCCTTACCATCTTCAACCGTAAAACCTTTCATTTTGTGTTCTTTAATAAAAGCTTCAACTAATTTTAATTCTTCGTCGTTAGCTGGTTCTATTAATATACTTTTCATTGGATCAATTTTTAAAATCCTGGTTCAATAAATACTCTTTCTAAATGCAGTGATTACATAATCAGGGCTTTGATAAGTTAGTGTTTCATTTACCGATAACAGTGAATGATTGTTTTCATTTGGAAGAGGCATCATAATGCTGTATTCTTTTCTTAGGGTTTCATGCATTTTTTTACCGTCTATTTCCTTTGACAAGTCAAGATTGTAAATATTGTTCCACCTGGTGTAGAAGTGACCTTAACACCTGGTAATTTATTTAACGCTTCAAATACTTCATTTGCTCTTTTAATAGCTGCCTGCAAACGGGCTTCCATACCTTGTAGCCGGTAAAGTGCCATAGCAGCGTTTGCCCAATTGCCATACATATTACCACCATGAACTTTTATAAGACGTGGCATTTTATCTATTACCACTTTATCACCGCAAAGTATGGAACCCCCACTGGCTCCGAGATATTTATATAAAGAGATATAAACGGTATCGAAGTAAGAAGCATATTCTTTAACAGGTACACCTGTCCATGAAGAAGCCATATAAATTCTTGCTCCATCAAGGTGCAGTTTAATATTATTGCTACGGCAATATGCACTTATCTTTTTTATTTCTTCCATCGGTACGAACCTTCCATCAGACCTCCTGACAGGATTTTCTATGGATACTGCACCAATACCAGTTTGAAGATATTCATCTGCTTTAAGGTTTTCAACAGCATTCTGTAATTGTTGGGCTGTAAAGAATGTTTCACCTTTTGCCAGTGGCATCAGTCGTTTTTGAAAAACAGATTGAGCTGCATCTCCTTCATCTCTATAAACATGGCTGCTTTCCTGTACAAAAACTTTTTTGTTTTCTACGCTTAATACTGCAATTGCCAGTTGATTAGCCATCGTACCACTTGGCATGTAGATAGCTTTTTCCTTTCCGGTTATTGCGGCAAATTTTTTCTCTAATTCTTCAACAGTACCGCCTACTCCGTACCTGTCTTTTACAATTGCTGCAGACGCATGTGCTTTCTGTAGTTCATTGAGATAATCAGCAGGTTCAAACATTTCTCCATCACCAAAAAATTTAATAATTGGAACTTTCGTTGGCGCTTCCTGTTTATAATCGAACGCTAAAACCGATGTAAAAGGAACAAGTGCAGGCATTAAGCCAATACCGGAAGTTTTCAAAAAATGTCGCCTGTTTGAAGATGCCATTTATATATATATTATATTTGCCTTCAGAGATATTACAACTAGCGTTCAACATGGCAATATCAGGGCTTGAAAAACATCTATCCAGCAATTAAAGGTGTCCGCTAAAACTATTTTGTCCGCCACTGATTAATAGCTTTTCTTGTTTTAGCAATTTTGTCTAACTGCTTTTCGCTATAAGTAGGTGCAGTTAAAAGTAATGAAACTAAATCTGAACTTTGCTCTGAATCAGGTACTTTTTCTTCAACCTCTTCTTTGAGTTTTGTCCAGTGTGTCGCCGGAAGTTGTTTTACCAGTTTCACCAATTGGTCAAATCCTATTTCTACTTGAGCTTGCATAATGCCAAATTTAAGAAGTTTTGTCGAACTTGACGCTGTCGTAAAGGTGCGGACCAAGTTTCATGTACCTGTCTTTTACAATTGCTGCAAACGCCTGAGCCTTTTGCAGTTTATTGAGATAATTAGCAGGTTCAAACATTTCTCCCTCACCAAAAAATTTAATAACCGGAATTCTCGCTAACACCTCCTAATTTTGATTGGTATTGGATGCTAAAACCGATGTAAAAGGAACAAGTGCAGGCATTAAGCCAATACCAGAAGTTTTCAAAAAATGTCGCCGGTTTAAAGATGTCATTTGAATGTATTTTATATTAAGGGTTTGGAGAAATTCAGACTACCTTGAGTATTCGCGACGCTGGGAATTAAATCACATGCTCTTTAATTTAAGATTTGCCATATATCAACTCCAAATTGTTCCTTTATTGCTCTTGGATAGGATACCTGGCAAGTATCACAATTTATCAAAGTAGAGAAAAAAGTAAGAGGAGCTTGTTCGTAAGCTATCATATCCTCTCTTTTTCTTTTGATGTATCTTTTTCTTTTATCTGCTAATTCTGCATTATCTAATTGTAATAAGCTTATCAAATGTTTTGCTTCAAGATCTAAGTCTGACCTGGCAAAATAGTCACCATTTATATAGACAATTCTTTCTTCAAAATCATCTGCGGTTGGATGAAGTATTGGTTGAAAATTATCCCATTTGTAGTTCTTTTTTTTGTTCCATTGGCTTTTTACTATAAACCAATTATAGTAATTATCTTCAGAAGTATTTTTAAGTGTAGGATTGAAATGTTCAATGTCACTGGAATCTGTTATACTTAAATATTCGTCAGTATAAGCACAAAATTTTTTTTGTTCTTTTGATAATATTTCTGCAATTTTTTTATTATTAGTTGAATTTCCTGAAACATACTTCAAGTTCTCTGTTATAATCCTTGAATCAGGATTCTTAATAGCTTTCCTCATCAAAAATTATATTTATCTCCTAATTCAGTTAATTCAATCAGAAGCTCTTTTTTTTTCTTAGGTTCAGTTTCCTCAGTTACTTTTCTTTTCAAATCGCGATATTTCTGATATGCTTTTTTTCCAAACTCGTTATAGTAATCAACATTAAAATCGTTTCTCAAAATATCATTTGGGTCATCACCTATTGGAGATTCTCCTCTGCGTACAGCCACTTCTCCATTTTCATCAAAAAATAAAATAAATCTTTCTTCAGGTTCAAAGGCTGCTGCAATGAAGGGAGAATGTGTGGCAACAATAATTTGTGCTTCAGGGGCCAGTCTTTCGTAATGAGTTATCAAGTCAATTTGAATGTCGGGAAACAACGATCTCTCTGGTTCGTCTAATAGAATCATACTGTTAGTGGTATTTATTCCAGATAATGGAAACATCGACAGTAGTAATCCTTTTGTACCCGTACTTAAACTTGAAATAGGTATTATTTCTTCATTGTTCCCTGCTTTAATTGGGATTGTATACTCTGTATTGATTAGATCAACTTCTAAATTTAATTTCTTTAAAATAGGATTGAAATAATGCGCAAATGAAATGAGCGGGTTTTTATTAGTTTCAGCCCATTTAGCATACTCATTATTCAGTTTCGCCAAATCACCAATTGCTCCTTTATTTATCCATTCAGAAGCCAATTGAGTAAATCTTTTTCTATAATCAAGTATCTTATATAATAAAGAAAGCCAAATTTCTACATTTACTTCTTGCCCAAGTTCATATATATAATTATCAGTATTAAGCTTTTCTTGAAGCCCTGAATATTTATCTGTAGATAGTTCACTTAAGATGTTAATGGGACTTTGATTTAAAATATTTATGGCTTCCCCTGAAATTAATTCAGAACTTAAATACAATAATTTCAATCCGTCACCCATCAGTTTTTCTAAACTGCCCCCCCCACTACCAGGCATATTCCCAAACTCTACCCCGTTTTTATTTATTGTATTTTTTGTTATTTTTATTATGATTTCATTTTCTAAATATTCTAATGTTCCTTTGAAATCTAAATTAAAATGGCCAAATATATATTTCCCATTCACAATTTCAGCTGCATCCAATTTCAAAATACTATTCTTTATCAATTCCAAAATGCTAGTCTTTCCAGTCGCGCTTTGGCCTGTAATACATAATTTATCAAGCAGTTGACCTGCCTTTTCGTGTCCTTGAGGGTAAGTAAAATCAAAACTTATATTTTTCAAATGCCTGAATGAGGTAATATTTAAACTTTTTATCTTCATATTGTTAAAACGAATATAATAGTCTTCTTTAGGTTCTTAATCTAAAGATACAAAATATGGTAATAGCAGACATTTATACGTTCTGCTGTTAAACGGAGCGTCGCAACGAAAGCTCAATCAGGGATATTTGGCCAGTACCAAAAAAATCTCTACCACCTTGCTAGCAGCTTTAAATTCAATAATCTTGGAGTGAGCCGGTTTGGAATAGTGAATATATTATTTGAAAAATCTTTAATCAGTAAATAACTGATTGTGTTTGGTCGGTCAATGAGGTTAAATATTTCAAGATTAGCCGAAATGTTATCAAAGCTTTTGAAAGGACTATGGCTGCGGCGGTTAGATTTATCATTGTCGAGCAGGAGAGCGCTGAAACCAAGGTCAACGCGAATGTATGGGTCAATAACAAGGGCATTTCTGTACTTGATACTTCCGGGAATATTGTATGGGAGATTGCTGCCGTACAAAGTATTGAGGTAAACCCTGAAATTTTTGTTGGTGCTTAAGTAATCCTGGAAAAACATGCCGAAAGTAATCATGCGGTCTGTAGGGCGACGCAGGTAACCGACATTTATAAGTGTACTGTCAACAGGTTTGTTTTGATTATTGAGTTTATAGTTGTAATAATGATCATTGTATAGATCTTCTCTTGTACGCATAAAACCAAGACTGACCCAGCTTTCAGCATCTTTTACCAGTTCGCCAAATAGTCTCACCTCAGCTCCCGCTGCATAAGCTTTAGCCATATTTTCTCCGAAATAACGAAGGCTCACATTATCTATGTCGTACGGAACTACATCGCTCATTGCTTTGTAATATAACTCTGTAGTTATCCGGGCAGGCCTTTGCAATAGTTTTAAATTATAATCAAACCCGCCGCTAACCTGCCAGCTTTTTTGTGCCTTCAGATTTTCATTAATCGTTCCTTTATACCGGCGGAGTTCGCGATAAAATGGGGGCTGGTTATAAATACCGGCAGAAGCACGAAAGATCATATCTTTTTTCCAGCTTTTTGGTTTAAAGGATAATCCGGCTCGGGGAGACAGTAAAATTTCTCTATTTAATGTATTGTAGTTATACCTTAAACCAACTTGCAAGGTGATATCAGAAGAATCTCTGAATTGAATATTGTCTTGTAAAAAACCGCTGAACCGGTCAATAGTGAAATCTGCTTTATTTTTAAGCACTTTATTTAACTGTAACATATTAGCAGAGTAAGGCAGAGAATAGCCTGCAGAGTCGTTGTATTCCCACTCTTTGAGTTTATCTGAAATTTTTTGCCTTTCTATGCTGTTTCCAAACTGTATAAAATGTTTTCCTTTGTCAATGCTTCCTTTCAGAGATGCATTATATACCTGTATATTCAATTCATTACGGGAAAAATTTTGGGAAACACCTGCACCAAGCGGATTTACAATCAGGCCATAAGTCGCCTGGCTTTTGTCAAAATTTCTTTCACCGAAAAGGTAGGCGCCAGTTATGTCAATGTTTTCGGCCTCATCATTTTCAAAACGGCTAAGCATTCCTTTCAGCCTGAAGTTTTTTCGTGGCTGCCATGTAGCAGAAAATCCGGCCATATTTGTTTGATAAGCATCTTTTTCCTGTCCTTGGAAAAAAATATCTAAAGCAAGGTTTTGGGTAAAAAGCGGGGAGAAAACAGCAGATGACAATTTGCTTTCTTCGGGATACAAGGTAAACTTGCTTTTTGACACGTTTGCCAGGACTTCAAGCAGCCATTTCTCATTTGGCTGAAATGTAATTAATGCCTGTACATCAGAAGATGATGGTATATAATTTCCTTTTGTTTCCTGGCTGCTAAGCAGGTTTCTGTTACTTCTGTTTCTAAAGCCTAACAAATATGTAACCTTATTATTTACTGCCGTTCCTTCCAAATGCAGTCCCTGCTCAAGTAAACCTATGTAAGCAGAACCTGCAGACTTTACCGGCTTTTTATAAGTTATATCAAGCACACTACTCATTTTATCGCCATATTTAGCCTGGAAACCGCCATTGTAAAATTTTACATTGGCTGTCATTTCCGGATTTATAAAACTAAGCCCTTCCTGCTGTCCGCTGCGGACAAGATATGGCCGGAAGACTTCAAAATCATTTACATAAATCAGGTTTTCGTCATAGCTTCCGCCCCTTACATTATACTGGCTTGTCAATTCGTTATTGCTTCCGGTAAAAATTTTTATAAGACTTTCAATATTGCCAAGAGGAGATGGATTGAGTAAAGCTTTTTCAGGATCGATGTTTATTCGCCCGGATTCTGTTCTTGACCGGTTATCAGCTACAGTAACTCCCTGTAATACGTTTTGCTGCGGCTGTAAGGTTATAGTAATGTTTTCATGTTCGCCTTCAAGCAAATTAAAATTGCGCTGAAGAGTTTTGTAACCGGTGTAAGAAAAGACAAGCGCAAAAGGTCTTCCTGAAACGACCGTTATCGAAAATTTACCCGAGTCATTTGTAACAGTTCCTTTTTCTTTTCCTAAAATGCTGACACTTACATTTGACAAAGGTTTGTCGTTTTCATCAACTATTTTGCCTGAGATGATTGCTTTTTTATTTTGAGAAAAAGCCGGGAATGACCCGCAAATAATTAAAAGCAGCAGCAGTATTTTAGACAATGTCATTTTCTTGCTTCAAAAGGTTCAAAGTACAAATAAATTGAATGAATGCTTTATATAAGTAGTCGGACTATTTTTTTCGATAGTTTGTGGTTTGGCGGTAAATATTAGTAAGAGATAGATTTTGGTTAGCCATGATTAACACTAAAGGTTCACCAGACAATATAGCTGTTAGGAAGGAACAAAAACTCTATCTCCTCTCAATCCCAATAATCCCATAAATCATGGTTCAGACATTAATAAACAGTCTTAAGATTAATGTTAAAAATGAGATTTGAGTTAGCAGGTATACTGCTACTAGCCGATGAACCATATGCCAGGCTTGGCGGAAGATATAAAGTTATACTGCCTCCCTGGCCAATAAGAGGAATGCCTTCCTGCCAGCCAGTTATAAGCCGCGCCAAATTAAAAGAAACATCGTTTCCGCTGTCAAAAACAGAGCCATTGGTTAGCTTACCAACATAATCTACTGAAACATCCGAGCAGGCAGTTGGTTTTGCTCCTGACCCAGGTGCCTGAACACTATAAAAGAAACCTCTTGCATCTTCAACAGCAGTAATATTATTAGCCTGAATGTAAGTTCGGAGGCTTTCTACTTCAGAAGCAGGTGCTGCTATCGTTACCTCATCACATTGAGTCTTCTCATCTTTTTTACATCCAACTAAAGCTGTCACGAACATCATTACAATTAAGAAACTTCTTTTCATTCTGTTATTTTTTGTGCAAATTAGCGCATCTGCTTTATGTTCACCTCATAGATTTATCGCATTTATGTCAGCCATAATTTTTTAAACGGCAACCTGTCTTATAAATCCTTTTGATATTTTTGGTGCATAAGTGTGCAAAAGGACATACTATCGTTTGTCGTGGGAGATATGACAACGGAAATTCTAATATCCTCTAAATCCCGATAATCCCATAAATCCAGGTTCAGACTAAAAATACTTTTCTGCAGTTAATCCAAACGTAATAAGTAAGTTTTCACTGTTCGTCTTTTGGTTTCTGTTATAATTTGCGCCAGCAGTTAAGTTAAGCCATTTTCTTAATTTAACAGAAACGCTGTTACTGGATTTAATTATATAATCATTGCTGGCCGCCAATGAGTTTTGTAAAAAATTAGTTCCCTCAAAAATTATTATTTCCTTTATAACAAACCTGTAGCGAAGGCGGAAAGAATTTCTGAATAAACTGTAATAACTATTTGTGCCGTCGTTTAATTTTAAATTACTGTTTTCGTATATAATTCCATCACTTATATTTAAAAAAGCAGTTGTTGTATCAATAATATTGTAAGCAATGCCCAAACCGGTCTGTAACCGATTGTTTATTTTTAAAGAGTAGCTTTTGTCGTAACTGGCGAGTCCCCAGTAATAAAAATGAGATAAGCTTTTATATAAATTAAAGTCAAGAGTTGAGTTAAAGTCATTATTTGTTAATCTTTTTTGCTGCTCTCCGTACATCCAATTGTTAGTACTGTTAAGGCGTATGTTTTTCTTATTGATATTAAATCTTAATCCATTAGTCAATACATACGAATTGCCATTATTGGTTTTATTTATTATACCAGTTGAAGCAAAGTTTACATAATGGTGAATAGAATCATTGAATTGGGAATATGCAATAACAGAAGAAAGCATTACAGGAATAAATACAATTATATTTTTTAAAATCATTGCTTGATATCAAATGTTAATTAGTATTACCGGATGAGCATTTTTTCGCGCTAAAGGTAAATTGTGTTTAATAAAAATTTTAAAGCATATTTAATGTTAGGCCTGGGTAAGTAATAACCAAAGCTGCGGTAAGATTCCCATTAATCCCAAAAATCACATAAATCCTGGTTCAGACAAATCTTTTGCCAAATCGTGGTTAAAATAAAATCTGCTTAAATTTTCAATTTTCAGTTTTCCACTTTTTCAGGTAGGTTTGCCAGTCTTTTTAAAAAATCAAAACCTTATACTATTGATTTAAGTAGAGACGTTTTCATCTTTAGTTAAAATTAAAACCAAATGAATTTCAACAAAATCAATAACATTGTTGGATGGATAGTGTGCGTTATTGCATCTGCTACTTATATTCTTACTGCTGAGGCAGGAGGAAGCTTTTGGGATTGTGGCGAGTTTGTAAGCAGTGCTTTTAAAGTACAGATCCCTCACCCGCCCGGCGCTCCTTTATTTGTTTTAATAGGGAGGTTTTTTATCATACTTTTTGGTGATAATCCTATGACTGCAGCAAAGGCAGTAAATGTAATGAGTGCTCTTGCAAGCAGTTTTACCATTCTTTTCCTTTTTTGGACAATCACCCACTTTGCACGTAAAGCACTTCAAAAAAGAGGTGAAGCTTTAACTAACAACGAGATTTTTGCAGTAATGGGTGCAGGTGCTGTAGGTGCTCTTGCATACACATTCAGCGATTCATTCTGGTATTCTGCAGTTGAAGGAGAGGTATACGCATTAAGCTCTTTTTTCACCGCCATTGTCTTCTGGGCCATTTTGAAATGGGAACATGCCGTGGATCATGAAGAACAGACAGGCATAAATGCCGACCGATGGATAATTTTCATTTTTTTTATGATGGGACTGTCTATAGGTGTTCACCTTTTAAACCTGTTAACTATACCTGCTATTGTAATGGTTTATTACTACAAGCGTTACAAAACCACAACAAAAGGGGTTATATGGGCTTTCCTGATTGCCTGTCTTATTACCGGCATTGTACAAAAAGCGGTTATTCAATACACGATAGGTGGTGCAGGCATGTTTGATATTTTTACAGTCAATAACCTGGGGCTGCCTTTTTTCAGCGGTTTTATTCTTTTTTTCCTCCTGCTTGCCGTTGCTATCTGGTACGGAGTGAAGGCTGCAAGAAAAAACAACTGGAGTTTTCTGCGCCTGGGACTCTGGTCAGTTGCTTTTATGCTTATGGGTTACAGTACTTACATTACTACTATGATACGCAGTAATGCTGACCCCGCTGTAGATATGTACAATGTAGACAATCCTATGAGTTTGGTAGGTTACCTCGGCCGTGAGCAATATGGCGACTTCCCATTGATCTATGGTCAGAAATTTACTGCACAGCCGATAGATTATAAAGAAACCTCAACCAAATACATTAAGGCAGATGGCCATTATATTGAGAATGGTAAGGATGGACGTTATGTATATGAGCCTGATAAAATGATGCTGTTCCCCCGCGTATGGGATGCAAGCAACGACCAGAATCACGCTGATTATTATGCGCAGTTTTTAGGTATAGGTAAAATGCAGGACGGCACTTATGAAAGAGACCCTGACTTCGCTGATAACATTAAGTTTTTTGTCGCTTATCAAACCTACTGGATGTACTTCCGATACTTCATGTGGAATTTCTCAGGTAAGCAAAATGATGTGCAGGGCGTTTTTTCCGGAAATGTACGCGATGGAAACTGGATAACAGGTATACCGTTTATAGACAATACTCTTTATGGAGATCAAAGCTTAATGCCAGACAGCAGTAAGAACAATAAGGCTCATAATAAATTATTTCTTCTGCCTTTAATTCTTGGTATCCTTGGCATAATTTATCAAAACAAAGCCGACAAAAAAGATGCATTTGTTGTGTTCCTGTTGTTTTTCTTTACCGGTATGGCTATTGTTTTATACCTCAACCAGGCAGGTAACCAGCCCCGTGAAAGGGACTATGCTTACGTTGGTTCGTTTTATGCTTTTGCCATCTGGATTGGCTTTGGTGTATTGCAGGTGAGAGAGTGGCTGTCTAAAAAATTAAGCAGAAGTATTGCAACTAACCTTGCTACGGCTATATGCCTGCTTGCTGTACCTGTGCTGATGGCCGCACAGGAGTGGAACGATCACGACCGCAGCAAAAAAGTTTTGGCAAGAGACCTTGCCAGAGATTACCTTGAAAGCTGTGCACCCAATGCTATACTTTTCACTTTCGGTGATAACGACACTTATCCGTTATGGTATGCACAGGAAGTAGAAGGTATAAGGCCGGATATACGGGTTATCAACTACAGCTTGTTGGGAATTGACTGGTACATTAACCAGTTGCGTTATAAAGTAAATAAAAGCGACCCAATTGATGTAATCTGGACGGCCGACCAGATACAGGGACGCAAAAGAGACTACATCAGGTATAATGACAAATCTGGTTTACCGGGCAATCAGTATTTTGATCTGTACGATATGATGAAGAATTATGTAGGCAGCGACGATCCATCTAAAATGATGTCAAGTGGGGGCAGCGATATGGTAAATACTTTTCCTGTAAAAAAAGTATCTGTTCCTGTAGATGTAAATTTGGTAAAGCAAAATGGTACAGTAAACCTTACAGACAATGTGGTTAATGAAGTCCGGTTTGATATACCAAAGCAAATGCTGATGAAGAATGACCTGGCAGTTTTAAATGTAATTGCGGCTTCAAAATGGAAGCGTCCTATTTACTTCACAGCAGCTTTTGATGAGTTGGGTTTTGGACCGTATTTACGTAAAGACGGATTAAGCTATCGTTTCGTCCCTGTAATGGGGCAGCAAATCAATACGGACTGGATGGAAGACAGGCTTATGAATAAATTTCGTTTTGGCAATGCGAACATACCTAATGTTTACTTTGATGAAGAAAACCGCCGTCACCTCAATACCATCCGGACTGCTTATGCTGAGTTGGCTTTTGATTTGTCTGCCAAAGGAAGAAAAGAAGAAGCCCGTAAAGCTTTGGACAAAGCCGATAAAATGATGCTTCAGGAAAATTTCCCTTATGGCATGATTAGCCGTGGTAATATGCACAATCGCAATAGTATTTCCTTTTTAGAGGCATGCTATCGTTCAGACGATAAAACACTTGCTGCTAAGGTTTTAAATTCAGTAAGAAAAGACCTGCAGCAGCAAATAAAATTTTACAATTCTCTTGACGGCAATAAAGCAGAATCAATGGCTTATGACAAAAAAACGTCTGAAGATTATTTACAGGCCCTTGGCAGTATTGAACAGACGTATTCGGGTAAACCTGCAACTCCTCAAACCGAAGGAAATAATAACATAGTAAACCCTGTTATTCCTAAGGCAAGACCAGATGCAACAAGTACTGATACTAATCCGGCAAAATAATAGAAGGATCTGGATGAAATAATAGAACTTTAGAACTACGATTAAGGGGATTATACAGATTTTAATGAAATGGAACCACATTTAGCGAAAGGCTCTATTTGTTTGGATAGATAAAATGAAAAGAGGTTGTTTTTAGGGTTTGTATATTTTCTAGTGAACCCATCTGCATTGCTACTATTTGGCTTCTCTTGCGTCGCACTCTTGTACATTTTTATCATCATTAAGCAAAGGCAAACCTTTTTTAAAATGCATATTTTTTTTATATGGCAGGTTATCTCTCAAATTAGAAAATTCAACCGTTTCATCGCAATTCTTTTTGTGAATTGCGACTCTTCTATTTCCTCATAATCCTTTATTAATCCAATAAATCGTGGTTCTATTGCAGTTCTACTGTTAAACTTTATTCCGGCTCGTATGTTGTATTAAATTATATTACTTTTTTTCCGAAATTGTACTTATGTTAGGACACCGATTTACAAAGTTTGACCCTAATGCAGATGGGAAAACGAAATTTGAGCAATTGCTCAATTTATTTTTACAATTGCTGACTTACACTAATGGAGATGTAAGTGAAGCGCTTCAATGGCTGAACCAACTCGATAACCAGTATGGTTTAACCAATGATGAATATGGAATGGGTGATTTTTTAGACGAACTGAAAGAAAAAGGCTATATAGATGAAAACCCGGTCAACGGCACTATAGCTATAACAGCCAAAACCGAACAAGGCATACGCAGAAGCAGCCTTGAAGAGATTTTTGGTAAACTAAAAAAGTCTAAGGAGGGTAATCATAATACTTTTAAGCCGGGTGGCGGCGATGAAACGAATTCTGATACAAGACAATTTCAGTTTGGCGATACAATGGAGCAAATTGATTTTACTGAAAGCATTCGTAATGCACAGATAAATCATGGCATTGAAAGCTTCAATATGCAGGAGGATGATCTGAAGATCAGGGAGACCGATTATAAGACTCAAACCTCTACTGTGCTTATGATAGATATCAGCCACAGTATGATCTTATATGGTGAAGACCGGATAACACCGGCAAAAAAAGTGGCTATGGCGCTTAGCGAATTAATAACCACAAAGTATCCTAAAGACACTTTAGATATCGTTGTTTTTGGAAATGATGCCTGGACTATAGAAATAAAAGATCTTCCCTACCTGCAGGTTGGCCCTTACCATACTAATACTGTAGCAGGGCTGGAATTAGCAATGGATCTTTTAAGACGCAGAAAAAACCCTAATAAACAGATTTTTATGATAACCGATGGTAAGCCAACCTGTCTGAAAATTGGTAAACGTTACTATAAAAATAGTTTTGGATTAGACAGGAAAGTTGTAAACCGTTGCATTAACCTTGCTGCACAATGCAAAAAGCTTAAGATAACCATTACCACATTTATGATTGCCAGCGATCCTTATTTGCAGAAGTTTGTTACAGAATTTACAGAAACAAATAATGGAAAAGCCTTTTTTGCGTCTCTTGACAAGCTGGGAGCTTTTATATTTAAAGATTTTGAAAGCGGAAAGAGAAAAACGGTGTACTAAATAGAACCACGATTGAAAGGATTTTTATAGAAAGTTTTTTTATCAAATAGGTTAAGTATTATTAATGACATTACCATGGTAACTACCTATCATATGTCAGCAGAGGAATTGGATGATGAATTTTTACAAAGGCTAAAAAATACCTTTGGAAAAAAGCAACTTCTAATAACGATTGAAGAGGATGAAGATGATACTTTTTACCTTCTCTCCAGTCAGAAAACAGGGATAAATTTAAGCAATCACTGATAGAGTTGAATGATGAGGAAGTTGTTGCAGTATCATTGGAAGATTTGAGAAAATGAGAACCATTAACTTTACTAAATCAGCGTTTAAAGAGTATAACTCCTGGAGAAATGAGAATCGTAAATTGGATTGTAACAAATGCTTAGATTTCTGATTATAGAATTAGTTCGATTAACAGGAAAGAATTGGAGGAACATATAACTTGTAGCCAAAACTGAAATTTAGAAATTATGAAAGAAATAACTATAAATGTACCAGAGGACGCTGTGGAATTAGTAGAAGAATTAGTTGAAAGAATTGGAGGAACTATTGAAAACAGTAAAAATAGAAGGAAATTAAACGGTACTGCAAAGGCAACAAGGCCTAAACCATTAGACTTCTTCGGTACCTGGACAGATATTCCTTTAGATCCTGAAACTTATCGGGAGAAATTATGGCGAAAAATTCCAGAATTATAGTTGATACAGATATTGTAATTAAAATATTCAGAGGTGATAAGGAAAAAAGGGACATACTAGAACCGATTCAAGATAATTTAGGGTTATCCGTGATAACAGCGATGGAATTGATGAATGGAGCAACGAGTAAGAAAAGGGAATTTGAAGTTTCAAAAACTATTAAAGCATACTATTTATACAATTTAAATCTAAATATAGGTACCAAGGCTTTTTTAATTATTAAAAAATATCATATTAAGCATGCAATTTCTGTTGCTGATGCTTTAATCGCTGCTACTGCTATTGAAAATAAGATACCCCTGTACACTGATAATCTAAATGATTATTCTTTTATTACAGAATTGCAGTTATTTAAGCCGAAATAAAAACAAAAAGTACAAGAGTGCGACGCAACAATGTACAATTGAAAAAAAAAGTTGATTACCAAAAAAATATAAATGGATATTACACAAATTAAAACTTTAGGTGAATTAAAGAAGAGCGGGTATAAAAGCAGAACGATTAAGGAAGAAATACGTGAAAACCTGATTGGAAAAATAAGGGCTAAAGAAAATACTTTTCCGGGTATTGTCGGTTATGAAGAAACTGTTATTCCTGATACTGAAAGAGCTTTGTTGAGTCGTCATAATATTTTATTTCTCGGTTTGCGGGGACAGGCAAAAACAAGAATGGCGAGACAAATGATTGATTTATTAGATGAGTATATACCGGCAATTGCGGGAAGCGAAATAAATGACGACCCGCTTAAGCCATTAAGTAAATTTGCAAAAAACCGTATTGCAAGCGAAGGAGATAATACACCAATACATTGGGTGCATAAAAGTGAGCGCTACGGAGAAAAGCTGGCTACCCCTGACGTAAGTGTGGCTGATTTGATTGGAGATATTGATCCGATAAAAGCTGCAAATTTAAAGCTAAGCTTTGCAGACGAAATGGTAATACATTATGGAATAATTCCACGTAGCAACCGCGGGATATTTGTTATAAATGAGTTGCCCGATCTGCAGGCAAGGATACAGGTTTCTCTCTTTAATATTTTGCAGGAAGGCGATATACAAATCCGTGGATTTAAACTGAGAATGCCTCTTGATATTTTGTTTGTGTTTACTGCAAACCCCGAGGATTATACCAATCGCGGCAGTATTGTTACCCCGTTAAAGGATCGTATAGAAAGCCAGATACTTACGCACTATCCTAAAACAATTGAAACTTCTTTAGAGATTACACAGCAGGAAGCGAGTGTACTGCAGGAGCAGTTGAATAAAATAAACATAAGTGACCTTGTTAAGCGGTTGATAGAGCAGGTTGCTTTTGAAGCAAGAAGTAATGAATACGTTGATAAAAAGAGTGGTGTGAGTGCCAGGCTCACTATTGCAGCATATGAAAATGCGGTCAGCAGTGCTGAGCGTCGCGCTATCATTCATAATGAAAAACAGACGCAGGTCTGGATAAGTGATCTTGTCGGTATCATACCTTCTATAACGGGTAAAATTGAATTGGTGTATGAAGGTGAGCAGGAAGGCCCTTACCAAGTTGCCGTCAATCTTTTGGAAAAATCCATACGCACGCAGTTCATTCAATATTTTCCTAATCCCGAAGCGGCAAAAAAGAAGAAAACGACCGGAAAGCCAGGCTTGCAAACAAGATCAGAAGATGAAAGTCCTTATAAAGCTATCATTCGCTGGTTCGATAGTGGTAATCATCTTGATCTTTTGCTTGACAGCACTGATGCAAATAAATTTAATGCACTATACAAAGTAGATGGTTTAAATGCTTTTGTAAAGAAACATTTTCCGCAGGCAAAAGATAAGGAGAATGCCTTGCTGATGGAGTTCGTATTGCATGGTTTATCCAGCTATTCACTTATCAGTAAGAAGATGCTTGATGGCCGGATTCAATTTAAAGACCTCATGGGAAGCATGATGAATTTTGGGGAAATGAATTTTGAAGATGACCTAACTGAAGATGATTTTAAATAATGAAATGAAAAAGAGTTTGTTTCGATCTTAAGTTCTGATACAAACTCTTTTCATTAGTATATGATCATTGTCTTTAAAGATATACTTGCCATTATTGTTATTTTATAAGTAACCCTAATTTAATTCCAAAAGTAGAGGAGAAGCCAGGACTTTTTCCGAGTCGTGCATTTGCATAATTAATTATAGGCAGTGGCATCGGCATCGTATGAAAACTGGTTGTTAGATTTTTTATTGTCAAATCCGTAACCTAATCCCCAATAACCATCAATTAAAAATTTATCGCCAAATACCCATTGTTTTCCTAATTCCACCTGTAAGGCGCCGAAAGTTATATTTTTTCTCTCAGCAGTATACTCGTTGTTTCCCTTGTATAAAATTACGTTTTCAGAATAATTACCAAGATAAACAACAGGCTTTGCGTAAGCTCCCTGCATCACATGCATAAACCGGGTACGCCCAAAAAGGAAATCAGGAAGTTTACTGAATTTATACCCTGCCGCTGCAAATAAACCAAACTGGTTCCTTCTTTCAAGTTTTATATCATTATAAGAATAATCTAGTAACCGGCTTTTTCCCGCGCCTATTATGCCAAGAGACAATTCATAACTTTTGCCAACAGAAGTGCTTTTTTCATAAGTTATTTGGGTATAACCTAACAAAGGTCCAAAAAAATCAATTTTAATAGCTTTACGCAACTGTCCGGTATATTGTTCGGGGTCTTTAAGATCGAGTGTCATTTTTTCTACTGTCCCGTTTTCATATTGTATTTTGCTAATCCTGTCTTTTTCTAAAACATATATAGGGCTTTCAGTACTATCGGTAAGTTTATATTTAATTTCGGCTGTTCCCACTTCAATAATTTTGGCTTTTACAACCTGCCCGTTTTTTCTGAATATTTTATCCTGGGCATTAGAAGTATACAGTGCTAAAAAAGATAGAAGTAACAAGAATAGCCTTTTCATATCTTATTTTTAAAACTTAAGACATATTAATAGTTAAAAGTGTTGCTTTTGTTGATTAAATAACATTTACTTCTCTCTCGAGTATAATACCAAACTTAGCCACTACGCTATGCACTATTTTAGTTGATAAATTATAAATATCAACACCATTTGCCTTGCCATAATTCACTAAAACCAGAGCCTGCTTTGCATGGCATCCTGCGTCTCCTTTTTTATAACCCTTCCACCCGCATTGTTCTATCAGCCAGCCGGCAGCTACTTTTACAGTATTATCTTTTGCAGGATAACCTACAATGGCAGGAAATTTTGTCTGCAGCTTTTCAAATTGTTGTTTTGGTATAGTTGGGTTTTTAAAAAAGCTTCCTGCATTGCCTGCCTCTTTCGGATCGGGCAGTTTGTTTTGCCGAATATTTATAACTGCCTGTGAAATAGCTGCAATTGATAATTCCTGCACTCCCATTTTGTCAAGCTCCTGTTGTATAGCGCCATAACTGGTATTGAATACAGGTTGTTTGTTTAATTTATATGTAACAGATGTTATTACAAACTGACCTTTATATTTTCTTTTAAAAATACTTTCACGATAGCCAAATTCACAATCTTTTGCTGAAAAGACTTGGACCCTTTTTTCTTTAATGTTATAAGCTTCTAATTGGTAAAAAACATCTTTAGCCTCTACACCATACGCGCCGATGTTTTGCATAGGGCTTGCACCTACACTTCCCCAGATTAAACTCAGGTTTTCAATCCCTGCAAGGTTATTTTCAATACAGTATAATACAAAGCGATGCCAGTTCTCTCCGGCTGCGGCACGTAGATATACATGTTGTGCATCCTGGTTTACCACTTCAATCCCCTGCATTTCATTTATTACTACCAGTCCCCGGTAGTCTTGTGTCAATAGTATATTGCTGCCACCTCCCAGAACAAGCGTAGGAATTTTTTTATTTAAAGACCCAAAATGAAAAAGTTCATCAAGCTCGCTTAATGAAGTGAATTTTGAAAAATACCTTGCTGCTGCATTTATACCAAAGGTATTATATGGCTTAAGTGAAATATTTTCCTGAATTTGCATTCCTTTGAATTAGGGTTTAAAACAATAATTATGCAATCATTGACTGCGGCAGTACTTGGCGCAACTGGTTTTATCGGGGAACAATTAGTACAACAATTATTAAGTGATACTGCTTTTTCAAAAGTAAGGATACTTGTAAGAAGGCCGGTAAAATTATCGCACCCAAAGCTTGAAGTTGAAATAGTGAACTTTGATAATCTTACAGAATACCGACACAAGCTTGGACGCGGAGATTGTATTTTTTGTTGTATTGGCACAACACAAAAAAAGGTAAAAGGAGATAAAAATGCTTACCGCAAAATTGATGTTGACATTCCTGTTAATGCTGCAAAGATGGGTAAAGATGCAGGTTTTACTAATTACTTACTTGTTTCTGCTGTTGGTGCAGATGCACATTCAAAGAATTTTTATTTGCGGTTAAAAGGAGAGGCTGAGAGAGAAATTGCAGATTTGAAATTTAATAGCTTTCACACCTTTCGTCCCAGTATTTTATTAGGAGAAAGAAAGGAATTCCGTTTGGCCGAGTCACTTGGCAAAGGAGTAATGCAAGGTCTTTCCGGTTTGTTTGCCGGAAGTTTAAAAAAGTATAGAGGAATTGAAGGTGCAGATGTTGCCAAAGCTATGGTAGCTGCTGCAAAATCTGGTGGAAAAGGAATGTATGTTCATCATTATGATGATATGATAAAAGCAAAGTTTTAGTACTTGCACAACTCAAAATCATTTGTTAAGTGAAATGTCTTTCAGCGTTTCATATCTTTTATTACCTGAAGGCTTATGATAAATTCTGATAGATCGGGCTATAAATGAAACCGGACGGACAGACAAAAAATTATCTGCAAGAATTTTCATTTGTGCAAAATCCTCTTTAGTAAAACCACACCACGATCTGCCTAAGGTTAAGTGAGGATGATACAACTGGTTTTCCTTTTCATTTACTTCTGATTGTTCAAATGGCCTGATGGCTTTTAAAAGCTTATAATGCAAGTCACTCAGTTCCTTAGATAAAACATCAATAAAGAGAACCCATTTAACAAAATTACCTGTAGCAGGTATTTGAATTTGAATAGGAGCAAAATCTGCACAAACCGTCTCAATTGCCTCTATCCATTGTGTTTGTTCACTAACTGTTACAGGTGGCCTTATCGTTATATGTGGCTCAAGTCTGTTGTCTCCAAACTTTTTTTGAATATTTAAAACCGTATTATAAATATCGTCTTCAGGCACAACTCCGATAAAGTATTTCATTGATGGTCTTTACATTCTTGCACTCTTTCTAGTAAGAGGGCAATGTTTTCAGGTATAAAAGTAATCTCTTTCACTAGTTTTAATGTATATAACTCGTTTGAGAATCCTTTACTTACATGTGATTTGTCACGAAGTATCGGTTTTATTTCCTATTCTAAATTACAAACCAAATGTTAGCCGGTCGGGGCTTGTTTACCTTACCAAAGATGTGTATTTATATAGTTAGATAAATGTAAAACATGTTGAAAAATACCAGCAAGTAGTAATTTTATTTTTAAATAATTTTTTTCATTTAAAAATCAAAAATCTAAAAAGTTATTAAATGAATTATCTTCATTAAGCTTAACTTTTTTAAAAAAATATGAACTCATATGTATGAACTAGTAGAAGAATTAAAGAATTTCGGTTACTAATACTAAGATTGCTATATATGCAAGGCATTCCCAAAGAATGCAAATTCCCGGACAACCAGATATATCCTTGTGCGATGCTGAAGAGAATACACTTATAGACCGTTATAAAAAAACTCACCCATTATTTAACAGTGCTTAATCTTTTATTCTCCATAAAAGACGAGCTTATTGCAGTTGTTTTATTTTTTAATAATATAGACAGTTTGATAAAAGAAGAGGTGTTCCTTCCGCCTGCTAATGACTTTGCAGGTATCTGAGAAGCTGCACCAGGTTTCCCGGAAATCAAGCGGTATATACTTAACTTTTATATTGTTTAAGCTGATTTTCTTCCATTAGCAGAGAGATATTGATATTTATTTTTTTGGTACGGGCATTTGTTTTTCAATTGAACATTGTTGCGACGCATTTCGTTCATCGGCAAACCATTGTGAATCTGTTTTCAAATTACCATAAATACATTTAGAACTCTCAGTTTCCTGCCAATAAAAAATAATTCCCTCGTATCCTTAATCCCCCGTTCTTCCTTGAAAATCAAAAATGACATTTTCGATTTTCAAGGAAGGAAATGTGTTAGATTTGTTCTTTGATAGAAAGAAAGCTCCATAACGAAATCAAAAGTTTATTGCGGCAGTTTCCTGCTGTTGCTATACTTGGTGCCCGGCAGGTCGGTAAAACAACTATGGCAAAACAAATTGCTGCCGTGCAAAAAAGACCTGCCCTTTACCTTGATTTAGAAAACCCCGTGGATATTCGAAGATTAGATGACCCATTCACTTTTTTATCAGATAATAAAGACAAGTGTGTTATAATTGATGAAGTACAAACTATTCCCTCATTATTTTCTGTATTAAGGTCAGTAATCGACAGCGACAGGCGCAATGGACGATTTATATTATTGGGAAGCGCTTCACCGCAATTAGTAAAAGGTGTTTCAGAATCACTTGCAGGAAGAATTGCTTACCGTGAACTTTCCCCTGTTAATATAATGGAGTTGCCTGAAAAAATAACTATGCAGAAACATTGGTTAAGGGGAGGCTTTCCTTCATCTTTATTGGCAAGGTCAGATAGGGCTGCTGCTGAATGGATAAACAGTTTTGTACGCAGCTATATAGAAAGAGATTTAGGCAATCTATTTGGTGTTGACTTATCAGGCAGTACTATAGGCAGATTATTAAGCATGCTTGCTCATACAAACGGCAGTGTCTGGAATTCGGAAATGATCGCTCGTTCATTAGGCATAACAGCTCCAACTGTAAACAGGTATGTAGATTTTTTAGAGGGTGCTTTTCTTGTTCACAGGTTACCTGCCTTTTTTATTAATACCCGTAAGAGATTGGTAAAAGCGCCAAAAGTCTATATAAGAGATAGCGGGCTTTTACACCAGTTAAGCAATGTACCTAATATTAATACCTTAAAAGGACATCCGGTAGTTGGCTCTTCATGGGAAGGTTATGCAGTAGAACAGATAAACCAATTAAAGCCTGCAGGCACAGCTCTTTATTACTATCGCACCCAGGCCGGAGCCGAATATGATATTGTATTGGCAAGAGGTATTAAGCCTGTTGCATGTGCAGAAGTAAAGCTGAACAATGCACCAGCAATCAGCAAAGGAAACTTTCAAAGCATTGAAGACCTTGGAACAAAAAAGAACTTTGTAGTAGTGCCCGATGCAGAAGAATACAGGACTAAAGACGGTATTATTATTTGTAATTTGCAAACTTTGATAACGAAGTATCTTTCTAAGTTTTAATTTTATTCTTCCTTGAAAATCAAAAACTAGCTTTTTGATTTTCAAGGAAGAATTAGTTCAGGTTGTACTTATCCCCAACAGGATGAGAGGTCAATAGCAACACTAAAGATGAAGGTACTGAGACGCAGTTGCGTCGAACTCTTTTTTTCCTTATTCAGATTTTTTATCAGGTGCCCGGCAGTTTATTTCAGCCATGTAAAAGAATCACTTTTCAAAATACCTAAAATATGGAAAATCGAAAATGTCATTTTTGATTTTCAAGGAAGCGGCTCATCCAAAATTTTCCTTACATTCTTCTTATCATAACCACCATTCCTCTTAATTCTCCTTTCATTAACGCATGTTTTAATGTATATGTTCCGCTGATTTCAAAACACATTTTTTTATAAAAAGAAATTGCCCCTTCACTGCTGTCCATTGCTTTTAGCCAAACAATGTCTTTATTATATTCTTTCGCAATTGTAAAAGTTAAATCAGCCAGTCTTCTTCCAATGCCTTTGCCTGCAGCATCTTTTGAAAGGTAAATCCTTTCAAGTTCGATGCAATTTTTTTCTTCCTTACTTTCCAAAGGTGCATTTATGTTTAACTTCAGAAACCCGACAGGAGAATTATTATAGTAAGCAAGAAAAAAGACAGAATTCTCATCTTTCAATTCAGTTTCTAATCTTTCAACGGAAAAATATTTTTCCATGTACCATTTGCCACCGTCGTGCCATAAATGTAAGTAATGATCTGCATAAGCTTTCAGCGCTACTTCGCTAAGCAATGAAGCATCTTTTGGTCCCAGCCTTTTTACATCAATATTTTCCATTGTACACACCATTATCAACCCGGCATTTCCTGCAATTCGTCGCAGCTTTTCTAAAAGAAGCTGTTTAAAATCTTACAATTTGAAATAAAGCCAAAAGATGCAAAATGGTATGCCGATGAACGAAATGCGACGCAACAATGGTGCATGAAGAATAAATGCTGGCATCCCCAAAATTTTAAACAGCTTTTAAGAAATAAACATTAAAAAAACTTTCCACCTTCATCATTATCTAAGAGAGAACTTGTAAGAGAGTTGTCAAAAACCTCATGCTTATTTGCCAATACCTCTCTTAGCAAATCATGAATGGTAATTATCCCAACAAAATTACTTCCATCAAAGGCTGCGAGATATCGTGCACCGCGGGTATTCATTTGGTACATGCAGTCCTCAACAGTACTTGATAATGTTACCTGTGGCAGATCGGTAGTCATTACGTCACGAACTATTGTTTCCTTGCTTGAACGTCCCTGTAACACAAGTTTTCGGGTGTAATCTCTTTCACTGAATATACCTTTAAACTCATTATCTTCAAACACAATGAGATAACTTAGATTTACTGATATCAACTTTTGCAATGCTTCTATTACCAAAGCAGAGGGTTCAATTATATTAGTTGGTTTGTCTTTTGTTCTTAATATATTTTCTACGTTATGCATGGCAAGAATTTAATTATTATTCGAATATACTTTTTACTTCGGTTTGACTGAAGAAATTTTTATATTGAAAAGATTTTTTTTAGAATTAATAATGTTTTTATGGGAAAATTAAAATTATCAGGAAAAGATCTAAGAGCAATAGGGTACCCCGAAAGCCCGGTGATCAGTCTTGCTATGGATATAATGGAGAAGAACTATAAGCGAAATTCAAAAGAGCACGCATTAGGTTTGCTTAAGTCAGTTTTAGTGCGACCGCATGAATATGCAGAAGACGAAATATTGGGAAGAATTGCGCAGGCATTGATAGAAAGAGAGCAAAAAGCAGCAGCTAAAGCGGCAGCTGCATTTGAGCTTAAACCTGTAGGTGTGCCATATAACATTTTTGGTGCAGAGTTTATTGAAGAAGGTGCATTGATACAGATGAACAATGCTGTAAGGTTGCCCATATCAGTATCAGGTGCATTAATGCCGGATGCTCACCAGGGATATGGACTGCCAATCGGTGGAGTGCTGGCTACGGAAAATGCTGTTATACCTTATGGCGTCGGTGTAGATATTGGTTGCCGTATGTGCTTATCCGTTTTTGATATTGATCCGAAAGAACTGGAGTTCCGTGAGAGTTACTTTACCCGCGAGCTAAATGAAAATACGTTATTTGGAAGCGGACGCGAATTTAAAAAGCGCACTGATCATGAAATTTTATATCGAAAAGAGTTTAGTGAAATACCAATATTACGTACATTAAGAGACCGTGCAGAAAGCCAGTTGGGTTCATCAGGCGGGGGGAACCACTTTGCAGAATTTGGTACAGTTGACATTACCCAAAAGGATGCGGTTTTGGGTATTGAACCCGGAAAATATTTTGGTTTGTTATCGCATAGCGGATCAAGAGCTATTGGTGCCAACGTAGCAAATCATTATACAAAACTGGCAAAAGATAAGAGGCATTTACCATCTGATGCGGCTAACCTTGCATGGTTTACTTTAGATGAACAGGAAGGTATGGAGTATTGGCTTGCCATGAACCTGGCGGGTGATTATGCGAGCGCATGTCATCATGTTATTCATGAAAAAATTGCAAAGCAGTTAGGACGTGAACCTTTAAAAATGGTAGAAAATCACCACAACTTTGCATGGAAAGAAACATGGGAAGGCAAGGAAGTTATCGTGCATCGCAAGGGCGCTACTCCTGCAGGAAAGGATGTTTTAGGTATAATTCCCGGAAGTATGACAGCACCGGGATTTATTGTAAAAGGTAAAGGCGAAAATGCTTCTGTCAACTCTGCATCTCATGGTGCCGGCCGAAAGATGAGCCGTACCTCTGCATTAAATAATATTACTGCAAAGCAGTTGAAGGAAGAGTTAGAAAAGCATGGTGTAAAGCTGATAGGCGGTGGTTTGGATGAAGCGCCTTTTGCTTATAAGGATATTAATATTGTAATGAATGCTCAAAAGCAATTGGTAGAAACTCTTGGAACCTTTACTCCTAAAATTGTAAAGATGGATGATACTCCTCCAAGGCAGAGGAAGAAGGTGAGGGAGGTGATGGGGGAATAAGAAGAATGATTTCAGGCTGTTGTGAAGGATTGCATTTAAAACCGGATTCCAAAATACACGAGGATTTATCTGCATTAATAAATCGGCAAGGGCTTAGTAAAAATTTGAATAATTTTTAGCCGATGGTTAAAGGTTAGTGCCTAAGCAGCGATTACTATATTTTTAATAGCATCAGCGTAATACCGATAATTTTAAAAATAATGTATTCTGCTTGCTTCACTTTCTCTATTTTGCATTATTAGTGGATGTAAGGAATGAATTTTTACAACACTCCTAAAAAATTAAACCTTATTACTTGCAATATTAAATAATCTCTATGGGTTCCTTGCGGCTAATTTCTCTTATTATCACCTTATCAGCACTATTGGCATACCTGAATATCCGGTTCTTAAAGCTACCCTCAACGATAGGCTTAATGGTCCTTTCACTTATATTATCTCTTATACTTTTACTTGTGGGTTCAGCTTCACCTGTTTCAGAATTCATGAAAACCCTGCTTGTTCAGATTGATTTTTCAGACTTTCTTTTAGACTTTATGCTGGGATTTCTGCTTTTTGCAGGAGCATTGCATACAGATATAAAAAACCTGCATGAGTCAAGAGGCCCCATCATTACGTATGCTACAGCAGGCATATTAATATCAACATTTTTAGTGGGTGGAGGAATTTATTTGATAATCCCATTATTTTTACAGCAGGTCGATTTTATTTATTGCTTATTGTTTGGTGCATTAATTTCTCCAACTGACCCGATTGCCGTGTTATCTATTTTAAAAAAAGCAGGCATTTCTGAATCAATCGAAACAAAAATCACAGGCGAATCCTTATTTAATGATGGTGTAGGTGTAGTCGTTTTTCTAACGCTGTTTGACATTGCAAGCAAAGGATTGTCTGAAGTCTCAACTTCTGAGGTAATTGTGCTTTTATTGAAAGAAATTGCAGGGGGCGTTTTATTTGGTTTATTACTTGGATATGCAGGATTTAGAATGCTAAAAAGAATAGACCATTATCAAACTGAGGTATTGATAACACTTGCAATGGTAATGGGGGGAACAACGCTGGCACCGATGCTTCATTTTTCCGGGCCGTTAGCAATGGTAGTAGCCGGTTTATTTATTGGCAACAAGGGAGCTTTGGAAGCGATGTCTGAAGAAACAAACGATTACATGTATAAGTTTTGGGAAATGATTGATGAAATTTTTAATGCTATTCTGTTCGTGTTAATTGGTCTCGAACTTTTGATTATTCCGTTCGAAATGTCATTTTTTTACATCGGGTTAATAGCCATCGTTTTAATCATCATCTCCCGCTTCGTCTCCTTAATTATTCCAACTTATATATTCCGGCTAAAATATGAATTTCCGCAAAAAACTTTTCTTATCATGACCTGGGGTGGATTAAGAGGAGGTATTTCAATTGCTTTAGCGCTTTCTCTCACAGAAGATATGCAACGTAATCTGATAGTTTCTATAACTTATATCGTTGTATTATTCTCCATAATTGTGCAGGGTTTAAGCCTTGAAAGAGTTGTAAGATCACTTAAATAAAATGCCTGCACTTCTATTATCTCTTTTGAAGAAATTTAAACATACCAATATGACAAAACTGCAATAGGAATTATAGGGCTTAGAAAAAATTTAAGAAAATTGTCTTTGTCAAAATAAATGAAAACCTGACCATATTTATATCCTTATCCTTAATTTTTTAAGGCTCCAATATTTATTTTTTACTTTAAAGCCGGTTTCCGAATTGCATAATTGATCAACAGCGTCCCTAACCGGTTATTAAAGCCCATTATCGGACTCGTCATAATCAAAATGCTATCGCCTGCATTTTCTACACTCGTGTTGTTACTGCTTAAATATGCATCTTTTGCAATAGTTGAAAAAGGTTTGCCTTCATCTTTTTTGTTGGTCGATGATACAATTATTCCCTTATCGTTGGCAACCACAATACGCTGAAAGTTTTTTTCCTTTACCATATCACTCATATAAAGATTTACCTGGTTTAGATTTCCCTGCATCATCTCGGCCCTTACTGCCCATACAATTGGCTTGGCCAATAACTTTAAATGTTCTTCATGACTTTGCACTATCATTGCCGCAGCCTTTTGCTGCAAAGCCTGCCTTTCTGTTTCTGCCTGTTTCTTTACATTACTAATTTGTGTTTCTTTCCATATCCATATACCTACTATCAAAATCAGGGCAACTGCAGTTATTATTAACATCGTTCTTTTGGTATCAGTTTTAGCCTCGTTGCCTGCACCAGCTCGTCTCATTGGAGTATCTCCTGCTTTTTCATTGATAGAAGCCATAATTATAATTTTTATTAATGAATGAAACTTTGTAGTTAAATATCCTTGCTGCAATTGAAGACTGAACTAACACAAGTACTTATTATTACCAGGTACGCTTGTTTATTGTAACTATTTCAATACGTTCTTCCCATATTCCCAAAAAAGGCAAAAAACACATTGAAAAAATTTCCTCAAACCTCTTTACTTTGTTATAATCCCTATACTAAATGAAAACTGTTTCCTAATGAAAATGAATAGCACAAGTTATATACAAATAAGTAAAGATAACATGTGAGAAAATGTTTAATTCTTAAAAGTAACTTTAAATCTTGTAACCCTCTGCCAGTATTAATTATTATCCACTTATTTTAGTGCTCAATTTGCAATGCAGGAAACTATAACCTCTTCCACACTTTACAGCAATGACACAACACAGCAAATATTTGCTGAAGTAATTATTCCGCTTGCATTACCTAAAAATTATACATGGGTAGTGCCAGAACACTTAAAAGAAAATATACAGCAGGGATCAAGGGTTGAAGTACAATTAAAAAATAAAAAATACTCTGGCATTGTAAAGCTTTTACATACCAATAAACCTACATCATTTGAGCCAAAAGACATTCTTAATATAATTGATGAACAACCTCTTATTTACACGCACCAGTTGAAGTTATGGGAATGGATGGCAGACTATTATATGTGCAATGAAGGAGATGTGATGCAGGCTGCTTTACCATCGCATTTAAAATTATCAAGCGAAAGTATACTTACGTGGAATGAAGAATATGGTGATGACTTTTCTGATTTAAACGATGAAGAATACCTTGTTGCAGAAGCGCTTTTGCTAAAAAAAGAACTGAAGCTTAGTGAAGTTCAGCAAATATTAGATGCTTCACATGTTTACCCAGTTATAAAAGGCCTGATTGAAAAAAAAGTTTGTATGGTTTGGGAAGCCTTAAAGGAAACATACAAACACAAGCTGGAAACATACATACATCTTTCGCCTGATTACCATAATGAAGAGAATCTCTCAAAACTGCTGAATGAATGGAGCAAAAACAAGGCACCTAAACAACTCGAATTGTTGTTATCATACCTGCATCTGATTAAAACCGAAGGAGAGGTAACCCAGATCAGTCTTTTGAAGAAAGCAAATGCAACCATAGCACAGCTAAAAGGTTTGACTGATAAAAATATACTGCGCTTAGAAAAACGATCTGTTGACCGGCTTCCGTCTTTGCCAAGAGATATAAAGATAGATTTTGAATTATCACCCGCACAGGCAATTGCGGCTGATAGTGTAAAACAAATCCTTAACGAAAAAACAGTTTGCCTGCTGCAAGGTGTTACATCAAGCGGTAAAACACTTATATATATAAAATTGATTGAGCAGTACATAAAAGAAGGAAAGCAGGTATTGTATATGCTGCCTGAAATTGCATTGACTGCCCAGATCATTCGAAGGTTGCAAAAATATTTTGGAGGTTACATAACTATTTATCATTCTAAATTCAATCCTAATGAACGGGTAGAAATATGGAACAAAATAAAGACAGGTGAAACGAAAGTTGTTTTAGGTGCAAGGTCCTCTTTGTTTCTCCCGTTTAAATACCTTGGACTTATAATCGTTGATGAAGAACATGATGCTTCTTATAAACAACAGGAGCCGGCACCACGTTATCACGGCCGCGATGCTGCTATTTATTACGCTTCATTATTCAATGCAAAAGTTTTGCTTGGAAGTGCCACTCCGTCTATTGAAAGCTATTACAATACACAAATTGGCAAGTATAGTTTGGTTAACTTGACCGAACGTTATGGCAATGTGCAGATGCCGGTGATAGAGATAATTGATGTAAAAACAATCATTACTCAAAATAAAGGAAAAATCATTTTATCACCGCAGTTAACCGAGGCAATACAACAAACTCTACAGCAAAAAAAGCAGGTAATCTTGTTTCAAAACCGCCGTGGCTATTCACCTTACCAAATTTGCAGCACCTGTGGCTGGATACCTCAATGTGAACATTGCAATGTTTCACTCACTTATCATAAGGCAAAAAACAAGCTGCAGTGCCATTACTGCGGTACTGCTTATCCTTTGGTGCTTACCTGTGCTGCCTGTGGCAGTCATAATTTTATGCAGAAAAACTTTGGTACTGAAAAAATGGAAGAAACATTAACCGAAGTTTTTCCAGAAGCAAAGATTGCCAGGATGGATTATGACAGCATCCGGGGAAAAAATGATCATGATGCCCTGATTAAATTATTCGAGCAACAGAAAATAGATATTCTCGCCGGAACACAAATGGTGGTAAAGGGGCTTGATTTTGAACATGTAAACCTGGTAGGGATTGCAGACGCGGATGGAATATTAAACTTCACTGATTTCAGGGTAAATGAAAGAGCATTTCAGCTGATGGAGCAGGTGAGCGGACGAGCAGGCCGTCGTGAAGAACAGGGAAAGGTAATTGTGCAGGTAAGCAATACACACCATCCCGTACTGCAGTTTGTGCAACAGCACAATTACGAGGAGCTATACCGGTTTGAAATAGAAAACCGAAAGCAATTTTTTTATCCACCTTTTTCCAGGATCATTCAATTGACCTGTAAGCATAAGTTTAGGGATGTTGCAGAAGAAGCAGCAAATATCTTAGGCCGGTTTTTAAGTGAAAAATATGCAGCATATGTAAGCGGACCCGCCGAACCTGCAGTGAACCGTATAAGAAATCAATACCTGTTTGAGCTGTTGCTGAAACTACCTAAAGATGCACAGCTTATTCGCCGGTGCAAACAGGATATATTGCAGCAGATTGCCATAATCCACTCCAATACAAGATACAGGAGTGTTACTATTATTGCGGATGTGGATGCCGTGTAAAGCAGTAAGCACTTTCCATGTAACCTGCATTTGTAATTCTATTTTGCTGCCGTTGAGTTCTCTTGTGCGACTTCTGTTCTTCTTAATCGAAAGGAGTGCTCGTGTATTGAAACTTTATTTCAGTGTACGAAGAAAGGTAAGGCTTTGCGGAATTTGTTCTGCTGCTTTTGGAGACTCATCTTCTATAAAGTAGTACTTAATACCTATTTTTTTTGCCTCCTTCATTATAGCAGCTATACCTACGTCACCTTTCCCCAATACTACATTTGTCTCATCAGGAGCACGGCCTTCCTGGTTTCCTTTTGTTCCAGGCTCTCTGTCTTTCAAATGCAACATTAGAAAACGATTTGGATATTTTTTAAGTAACGCTACGGGATCCTGCCCGGGATGTTTAACCCAAAATACATCCATTTCAAAATTGACATACCTCGGATCCGTATTTTCTACCATATAATCAAATTGAGTACCACTTCCGTAAGGCATGAACTCATAACCATGCGGATGATAGCAAAACTTCAGGCCATTTTCATACATTAATTTTCCTGCTGCACTAAAAACATCTATCGCCTTTTTTAAATCATCAATAGTAAATTCTCCTTCTTTGTGAGGAACCCATGCGCACATTATAAACTTCGCTCCGAAAGCTTTGGCTTTATCAATAACTGCCTGGGGATTTGCAGCTAATTCTTCAAAACCAGCACCATAACTTACCATTTGCAAATTATTTTGCTGTAACAACTTTTTATATTCCTCCATAGAAAGCCCATATGTCCCTCCACCTTCTATTAACTTTATTTTCCATTCTTTTATTTTTGCCAGGGTACCAGGAACATCAGTTTTAAACTCGTTTCGCAGGCTGTACAACTGCAAGCCGATTTCCTGCGCAGACAACATATTAAATGAAATAAATAAGGCAACGCATAAAACGATAACCCTGGAAAAAATAAATTGAACTTTCATTGGAAAATTGAGTTTGACAGTAATCATTATTTAATAAAGATAAACGCCTTAGTCCGAAAAAACGAAAGCAAGGGAAAAAATCTAAAAAGTTACCTTTCCTGTGATGCTCATATTGAAGATTGTATGGCTTAAAAAACCAAATGCCAAACAAAACTTATCAGGAAATAAATTGTAAGGAAATACACGACAGAATGATAGATGAAATAGCTGCAATTTCTTCTTCTAATATAATTAGCGGAGGAGCAATACGCATACAATTTGGTTCAAACAAAAACCAATCTGAAATAACCCCTTCTTCAATACATCGATCGATGATACTTTTACAGGTTTCGAAGCTATCGAATTCAAGGGACAGCCATAAACCTGCCGAACGAACAGATTTAATTTTTTTATGCTGAAGCAGGCGCAGAAATAATTGTTCTTTTGCCTTAACATCTTCAATCCATTTATTTTGCAATAAAACATTCATTGCAGCCAGACCGGCAGCACAACTTACAGGGTGACCGCCAAAAGTTGTAATGTGACCAAGAACCGGATTATTGGTTAAAGCATTCATTAATTTTATATCGGCGATAAAAGCACCAAGCGGCATACCTCCGCCCAAAGCTTTACCAAGCAACAATATGTCAGGAACTGCATTATACTGCTCAAAAGCCCATAAGCTTCCTGTTCTGCCAAAACCCGCTTGTATTTCATCAAAAATCAATAAAGAACCTTTTTCAAAACATTTTACCCGAAGCGTTTTAATCCATTCAGGTGAAGGTTTGTTCACTCCGCTTTCTGCCTGTACTGTTTCTACAATCACACATGCAGTATCACTGTCAACAGCATTTATTAAATCATCGCTGTTAAAATTAAGATGATAAATATCGGGCAGTAAAGGTCTGAAAGCATTTCGCCAATATTCATCCCCCATCAGGCTCAATGCGCCTTGCGTGCTTCCATGATAAGCTTTATTACATGCGATTATTTTAGATCGTCCGGTTACTCTTTTGGCCAGCTTCATTGCACCTTCGGTTGCTTCAGCACCGCTATTGGTGAAGTAAACAGAATTTAAAGATGAGGGAAGATGATCTGTAATCATTTTTGCATAAGCAACCTGCGGCGTTTCAATAAACTCGCCATATACTATCAGGTGCATATATTTATCAACCTGCTCCTTTATCGCTTTAATAACATCAGGATGGCTATGACCAATGTTGCAAACACTGAAACCGGAGATTAAATCAATATATTCTTTCCCGTTTACATCCCACATTTTTATGCCCTGGGCTTTTACAATTTCCAATCCTATTGGTGCAGGGGAAGTTTGGGCTATATGACTTAAAAATAATTGCCTGTTGGTCATGGGTAAGAGTTGAGAGTTTGAGAGTTGACACAGCAGAAGCACTAATTGACCGCCTGACCTGCAATGCTTTTATAGAATTCAATAAACTGCCTTTGGCATATTTTTCTTCTTATAGTTACAGACCGATTTAAATTAAAAGCCTCGAAAACAAATCCTTTAATTTACGCATAAATATCTTTTCAACGAGGAAGTATAACGGTTAGCGAGAACCTGTACCAATTTTAAGGGGATAATATCATATTCAACATCTTTCAAATGCTCAGAATTTGTGATTACCTCTATTATAGTGTATAAGGGTTTTGCAGGAGTACATAAAGGCCTTATCACAAGTCTTGAATTAAGTTGCTGCCTGCGCTATTGTGTGACACATATTCTAAAATCCTACCGTTTAGTGAATTGTTTCAGTTAAAATGTTTTACGACTTTCTCTTCATTAATAATTAATGTATAATTTAAACTTCTCAAGGTTTATTCAATGACTCATAATTTTTTTACAAAACAACTAAAACAATATTAGATAAATGCATGCCTGGAGGAAATGATTGATTGAATTTACTACAGTTTTTTAATACTTCGCAGTTAAGATAGAAGTAATTTCCACAATGCTAAAGGAATTTTCTTTAAAAACTTTATTTGGAATAAACCTATTTATAATATTTTTTTCTTATACTGGTTATCAAGGCAATATTGTTTACCTAACATAACAAATTGTTGGCAAAAAATTGGCAGTATTTTTAGTGCTTTATTTTATTCTCAATTTTCCTTATTTATTCTCTGATAATGGTTTTTTTGCCGGTAAGTTATCAAAAATAATAAGGCTGGTAAAACCTTTGTTAAGATAAAAATGTAAAACAGATTAAAAGCTTTTTTACTCTATTTTTGATACGAATGAAAAAAATACTTCAATTTATGCTTAAACGGAAAGTTCTGCCTATAATACTTATAGTTTTATTTGCTGCTATTTTCTGGGCCTTTCAGACCCAGGGAAGGAATGACACTTCTCTTACTACCCAACAAAAAATATTAACCACTCTTGGAGTTATAATCGAGCAAAATCATTATAAACCTAAACCGATCAATGATAACTTTTCAGAGCAGATCTTCAAAAAATTTCTGGCTTCTGTAGATCCTGAAAAAAATATTTTCCTTCAGTCTGATATCAAATCTTTAAAAAAATATGAAAACACCATTGATGATGAAATTCATGGTGGGGCCATTCAGTTTGTTCCTGAAGTTGATTCCATTTACCACAAACGAATGCAGGAGGTAATGTCAATTTATAAAGAAATGCTTTCAAAACCATTCGATTTTTCCTCTGATGAACAAATTATCATAGATGGAAGTAAGTTAGATTTTCCTGCTGATGAAGCACAGCGTAATGATTTGTGGAGGAAAAAGCTGAAGTTTCTTACTCTCGAAAGGTACAGTGACCTTGCAGACCAGCGTGATAAACTGAAAGTAAGAAAAGATACAGTTGCAGTTGTAAAATCAAATGCTGATCTTGAAATAGAATCAAGAGAGAAAGTGGCAAAAAGCATGAAAAAAAATTTTGACCGTTTGAAGTTGAAATTCAATGATGATGACCGTTTTAACCTTTTTATCAATACCATTACTTCTTATATGGATCCTCATTCCGATTACTTTCCCCCAGTGGAAAAAAGGTCGTTTGATGAGCAAATGAGTGGAAAATTTTATGGTATAGGTGCTTCGCTTAAAGAAGAAGATGGTAATATAAAAGTAGCAAGTCTTCTTACAGGAAGTCCTGCATGGAAGAGCGAACAGATACAAGTGGGAGATGTAGTGGCAAAGGTAGGCCAGGGAAAAGAAGAACCCGTGGAACTAACAGGTCTGGCCGTAGAGGATGCAGTAAAAATAATACGTGGAAACAAAGGAACCGAAGTAAGACTATCATTAAAAAAACAAGACGGTTCTCTGAAGGTTGTATCAATTATACGAGATGAAATAGTGCAGGACGAAGTTTATGTAAGAAGTGCTGTCATTAACGGAAAAGAAAAAATTGGCTATATCTATTTACCCGATTTTTATGCTGATTATGAAAAACCAGATGGCCACCGCTGCGCACAGGATGTAGCCAAAGAAGTTGAAAAATTAAAAGCAGAAGGGGTCGATGGAATAGTAATGGATCTGCGAAACAATGGCGGAGGCTATCTGCCTGAAGTAGTAGAAATGGTAGGTTTATTTATACCGGATGGCCCTATAGTGCAGGTTAAAGACAGGGAAGGAAGGCCAACTGTTCTCAGAGACAACGATAAATCAGTGTTATACACAGGCCCTCTGGCTGTGATGATAAATGAGTTTAGTGCTTCTGCATCTGAGATATTTGCAGCAGCTATACAGGATTATGGCCGCGGTGTTATTATAGGCAGCTCTTCGTCTTATGGTAAGGGCACTGTTCAGCGCAGTATTCCTTTTGGCCGTCCGTTAGACCTTTTTACAGGTCGTACCGAGTATGGCGCTATTAAACTTACGCTGCAGAAGTTTTATAGGATAAACGGAGGTTCAACCCAATTGAAGGGAGTAACTCCTGATATCATTTTGCCTGATGAGTATGAGTACCTGAAGTTTCGTGAAAAAGACAATGAGAATGCAATGCCTTGGGATGAAATTGAAAAAACAAATTATTCTAAATGGCCTGGCGGTTATGATATTAATGACATCAAAACTAAAAGTGAGCAAAGAATAAAGAATAATACTAATTTCAATGCTATAAATAAGAATGCTATCTGGCTTTCAACTCAAAATGATAAAACGTATAGCCTGAACCTTACAAAATACAAGGAAGAGCAAAAGGCTATTAGAACAACTGTCAAGCAAAATGATAGCCTCGCAAAATTAACAAATGAACTTCCGTTTGCAGGTTTAAAAGCTGATACGACAAAATATAATAACATAGATAAAGATAAAGGGGAGCGCTATAAAACGTGGCTAAAAAATTTGAAGTCGGATATATATATAAATGAAGCTGCAAATGTTTTACAGGATATGACTGCAAAACAAGGTTTTGCTACACATTGATTAAATACGGTGAATAAGAAGTAACAATAAAAATATTGTTACTTCTTATTTTTTAGATCAACCTGTTGAATTATTCTGTTGAAACTTTTTTAAAAGGTAGATATTCTTTAAATCAGCTTACTTTAAAAATTTCTACTGGTAAAAAAGCTTCAAAAAATATTATTTCGATTAATACAGGATTACCTGTATAATTTTCGCAATATTATTATTCTCTTTTTTAAAAAGAGTGAGCTTGAGGGCCTTTTAGAATAATAGAAGGTAAATTATGAAAAATAGCAAAAGCTGGTTTGCAGTATATACGAAACCAAGATGGGAAAAAAAGATTAGCGGTGTTTTAGAACGCAAAGGAGTTGAATGTTGGTGTCCTCTGAAAAAAACCCAAAAGCAATGGAGCGACCGTAAAAAAATTATTGAAGAGCCTTTGTTTACTTCCTATGTTTTTGTACATATAGACGAAACCGAAAGATCTGCAGTTTTAACGACTGATGGCATATTAAATTTTGTTTATTATATAGGCAAACCTGCTATAATACGTGATGAAGAAATTGATATAATTAAAAAATTTCTTTCTGAGAAACAAGCTACAGTATCAATTCAATCTTTACACTCTTTAGATGAGAATACAAGAATTAAAGTAAATCACGGTGTTTTTATGGATACAACAGGGACTGTGTTGAAGGGTGGAAAGAAAAAAGTGTTTGTTAAGTTAGAAAGCCTTGACCAGGTAATGGTTGTTGAATTTCCTGTTGAATTTCTTTCGCCGCTTGTTTAATTCCTGCCCCTCAACCACTGAAGGACAATGTCGTTAAGTTAAGAAAAATTGAGAATAGGATTGCAATTGCAGCCACGGGTCCAAGACCTGACGCTATAGAAAAGCAAAACAATCAAAAATCATTGTGACGACTTTTTAGCTAACAGAATCTCATTGCGGTAAAGGAACTTATAATTCATACAAAAATGAAAAGTGATGAATTTTTGATACAGTTCAAGTACCAATACCAATAATAATTGGTGAATGCATTATGTGTCGAAGAAATTCAATTGCTAATAATAAAAAAATTGCGATGTTTATCCTTGAACTATTTTATCGTTAATGAACAAAAGTTACAAATACGAAATAAGTCTTATAGCCTCATTTGCTTTTCTTTTGATTTCTGTTTTCTCTGAAGCACAGATAATTAAAAACATAATATTCACACATGCTGATACTTTGCGCGGAAGCATAACCCCTGAGAGAATATGGTGGGATGTAATGAAATATGACATAACCATAAAGCCTGACTTCCAAAAAAAAACGACTGAAGGAAAGAATACGATCACCTATAAAGTAGTAAGCGGGAGAGACTCATATATTATGCAGATTGATCTGCAGGAACCTTTGCAGATTGATAGTGTTCTATTAAACAGTTCAATCAAATCAAACTTCACTAAAGATGGAAATGCCTGGTTTGTTCATCTTTCTAATCAAAAAGAGAACGCTGTAAACCATGTTGACATTTTTTTTCATGGCAAACCTCATGAAGCAATTCGTGCCCCCTGGGACGGAGGATGGACATTTACCAAAGACTCTTTAGGACGCCCATGGATGACGGTAACCTGCCAGGGTTTAGGAGCATCTGTATGGTATCCGTGCAAAGATCACCAAAGCGATGAACCAGATAATGGTGCAATGCTCAGCATTATTGTTCCTGATACATTGGTTGCTGTTGCTAATGGCCGGCTTCAGGCTAAAACAAACAATGCTGATGGAACTGCCACTTACAAATGGGCAGTAGTAAATCCTATTAACAACTATGATATCATTCCCTACATAGGTAAGTATGTTAATTTTGGTGAAACGTACAATGGCATTAAAGGAAAGCTGGATTTGAATTACTGGGTGCTTGATTATAATGCAAGTAAAGCAAAACAATACATGCCAAATGAAGTGCACAACATGCTAAAGGCCTTCGAATATTGGTTTGGCCCTTATCCTTTTTATGGAGATGGTTATAAATTAATAGATGTGTCACATCCGGGTATGGAACACCAAAGTGCGGTTGCTTATGGAAACTGGTATAAACCAGGTTATCGTGAAAGAGATCAATCAGGAACGGGGTGGGGAATGAAATGGGATTTTATAATAGTGCACGAGAGCGGTCATGAATGGTTTGGTAATAACATCACCAGTAAAGATTTAGCAGATATGTGGGTGCATGAAGGTTTTACAAATTACAGTGAGACTTTGTTTGTTGATTACATGTACGGTAAAGACGCAGCTAATGAATATAACACAGGTATAAGAAAAGCCATAAAAAATGACAAACCTATTATTGCTGACTATGGAGTGAACGAACAGGGCAGCCAGGATATGTATTATAAAAGCGGGAATATGCTGCATAGCATCAGGCATAGTATCGGTAATGACTCTCTCTTTGGGCAAATGCTAAGAGGGCTAAATAAAACTTTTTATCATCAAACAGTTACTACGCAGCAGGTAGAAGATTATATTTCAAAACAGGCAGGATATGACTACAGCAAAGTGTTTAACCAATATTTAAGAACAATACAAATTCCAAAATTTGAATTTTATTTTAGCAGTGATAACAGAAAAGTGTTTTACCGATGGACAAATTGTGTAAAAGGACTCAACCTGCCGCTGGTCTTAAAAAACAATGCCGGAAAAATTAAGATCTTTCCAACAGAAGAATGGAAAAATATTGCATTAAAAAGTAGTGAAATATCTCTCTTTGATCCTTCTTCTATTGAAAAGATGTATTACATTACTCCTGTTGTTTTACAGAAAAATAACCAATAAAACATCTTGCAAATTATTTGGCTTTATTGAATATAATTGTTGTAAATAAACAAGTATGTCGTTGTTCTTATATCTTTTCAGCTTTTAATACCAATTACTTTTGTATGACACTATGTATTCGTTTCCTGGTTTTTACTTTGCTTGTTTCAATTTCAATTTTTTCCCGGGCACAACCTGGTGAAAATATACAATGGGCAAAAAATGGTAGTAGTTATTATACTATTGAAGACAACGCCATTATACAATATCAACTTCCATCTTTTGAAAAAAAAGTGATCATTGAGTCACTAAAATTAATCCCAAAAGGGCAAAGCAAGGCATTAAAGGTCAGAAGCTTTTCTTTCAGCGAAGATGGAAAAAAAATAATGATTTATACCAATAGCAAAAAAGTTTGGCGCAGAGATACAAGAGGTGATTATTGGGTGCTGAATACCGCTAATAATACTTTAAAACAACTTGGTAAAACACGACCTGCCTCTTCATTGATGTTTGCAAAAATATCTCCTGACGGAACAAAAGCAGCTTATGTCAGTGAACATAACATTTATGCAGAAGATCTTGCCAGTGACAGAATTTTACAACTAACCAAAGATGGCACAACAAGATTGATTAACGGGACTTTTGATTGGGCCTATGAAGAAGAATTTGGTTGCCAGGATGGCTTTAGATGGAGTCCGGACAGTAAGAATATAGCTTATTGGCAAATTGATGCTACAAAAATTAAAAATTTCCTGCTTATAAACAATACCGACTCTCTTTATTCCTTTACTATACCTGTTGAATATCCTAAAGTGGGTCAGAACCCTTCACCGGCGAAAGTGGGTGTGGTAAATATTTCAACTACTAAAACTACCTGGATGAATCTTTCTGGTGATCCCCGGCAGCATTATATTCCACGTATGGAATGGGCAGCAAACAACACAGAAATTATATTGGAGCAATTGAACAGAAAGCAAAATGAGGCAAAAATTTTTTTGTGTAACGCAGCTACCGGTTCATCGGATGCTATTTATACTGAGCAAGACAAGGCATGGATAGACGTAACAGGTTGGGAATGGATTAACGGAGGAAAAGAATTTTTATGGGTGTCTGAAAAAGATGGCTGGCGTCACATCTATCGTATGGGACGCGATGGCAAAGAAACAAAAATTACCAAAGGCAATTATGACGTTATTGATCTTCAGGCAGTTGATGAAAAAAATGGTTTTGTATATTTTTTAGCTTCACCACAAAATGCTACCCAGCAATATTTATATAAGATTTCACTTAGCGGCGATAAAGAGTTAACGCTGGTATCGCCGGCTTCACAGAAAGGGACACACTCTTACAATATTTCTCCTGGTGCGATGTATGCCAAACATGATTTCTCTAATATTAATTATGAGTATGCAAATGAATGGATTAGCCTTTCCAATAATGCACCTGTTACAACTGCGAGTCATCCTGAACGTATTCGTAGTACCAGTTCACCTTTGGCTGAACTGTTTCAGATAACTACAGATGACAATGTTACTATGGATGGCTGGATGATAAAACCATTAAATTTTGACAGCACAAAAAAATATCCTGTGTTGTTTAAGGTTTATACCGAACCCGCAGCTACTACTGTAAAAGATGCTGCAGGTGTTGCAGAAACCAGCTTATATGCCGGTGATATTGCCGCTGACGGTTATATACAAATCAGCCTCGATGGTCGTGGCACTCCTGCACCTAAAGGAGCTGCGTGGCGCAAAGCTGTTTATCGTAAAGTCGGCATCATTAATATTCGTGACCAGGCTATGGCTGCAAAAAAAATTATGCAGTGGAATTTTGTTGATACGAGTCGCATTGCAGTGTGGGGATGGAGCGGTGGCGGTTCAACTACATTAAACCTATTGTTCCAATATCCTGAAATTTACAAAACAGGCATAGCTATAGCTCCTGTTGCTAACAGATTGCTGTACGACAATATTTATGAAGAACGTTATATGGGATTGCCGCAGGAGAACAGAGAAGACTATATAAAGGCATCACCCCTTTCGTATGCAAAAAACCTTCGTGGTAATTTGTTAGTTATTCACGGAACAGGAGATGATAATGTTCATTACCAGGGAACAGAAATGCTGGTAAACGAACTGGTAAAATACAATAAGTACTTTGAAATGATGAGTTATCCAAACCGTACACATAGCATCAGTGAAGGAGAAGGGACAAAGATTCATCTTGCAAATGTATTTACAACTTATCTAAAGACGCATTGTCCGCCGGGAGGGAGGTAAGATAGCTACCCGATTATAGGTAATTACTGCTTTTATAAGAGGTGAAACAATTAAAAATCCTTATTCTGTTACAATAGCAATTCCTGGTCTTACTTTCTTTAGTAAGAGTAAGCTCTCGCTGACAAAGGAACTAATCATTGCAGATATTGAATAAGAAGGTTTTGATGCAGCGGCAACTAATTTACCTGAAGATAATTTCTGATATTTCAATTCTTTTTTTATTGTCGCTTCTTTTTTTAGACAATATAACTGCAACATTAACTCATAGTTAGTCACCAGATTTGAAGCTGTTCTTCTTCGATTTGTCTTTAGGCCCGGGTTTTTTGGTTTACCGGTTCTCAGGTTTCTAAAGTGTGTATATTTTCTTCTCATAGGAAAATTTAATAAGATTTGTATTATCGAATTTATAGCTCAAAAGATACATGTTCTTATTTTTTTATTATTAATAATTTTTTCAACATTTTAGTAACTTTAATTACAAGCTTTTATCCAATGCAAAAATCGTACGCTCAATAAGAGTCTGCAATCGCATAAATGGTGAAAAGATCATAGTAAAAACAATAAAAGCTTGAAAACTATAATACTTCTACTGTCTATCCTGTCTATCAGCAGTTTTAAATGCAATTACTTTGATTTATTTGAAAAAAAGCATCACCTAAAAGTGCTATTCTTCTTTTTAAACCATATTAAACCATGCATAAAAACCGGAAGATTAGTTTTAGAAAAACGAGTACAAGTACTAAATTGTATTGACAGCTATTTATATTTTATAGCTGCTTACCTGCATAACAAAAGACATGTATTAAAGGTAAAATAATATAAAATTAAAAACTCACTTTTTCATTTTATATATTATTGTTATACATTTTGCATTATTTGGTGGTTTTAATTCAACCTTAAGACTGCCAAGAAGACGGAAAGTTGTACAAGGAACTTTTATAGATGTACTTTCTTTAAATCCTGTCATTTAGTCTCTGCATTTATCAACCAGGTTATGCAATCATTGAAATTATTGAAGATATTTTTTTCTATGATAAGATCCGGGATTACTTTAACAGCACGTAACATGTCTTCAGGTTGTTTTTGTAATCCGGTAAATAACACATTCACGCCTTTTTGTTCTAAAGAGAGAATGGACTCTTCGAGTGCATACAAACCGGTTTGATCGATAAAAGGGACTTTTTCCATTCTGATGATTACAAACTTTATTTGCGGTAATTCTTTTATTTTTTGCTGAAAGGCTGAGGCAAAGCCAAAAAATAAAGGTCCCTCAATATATTTCACTATCACATTATTCTTTATAGAAACCGGAATGTCATCATCATTCTGGTCAGCCTCATCTGCAAATTCAGAAACATCGGAAATACGGGTTTTCTCTTCAACTATATCGCTCATCTTTTTCATAAACAGTACAGAGGCCATAACCATACCTATTCCTACTGCAACAAGCAAGTCGAGAAAAACAGTGACGACTAAAACAATGATCATAATAGCTGCATCTGCCCTTGGCACTTTTGCAATATGTTTAAACCCTTTATAATCCAGTATGCCAATACCAACAGTTATTAATATGCCCGCCAAAACTGATTTTGGAATTAATGCTGCATATTTCCCGACACCTAAAAGAATAACTAATAGGACAACTGCATGAATAACACCGGAAATACGGCTTCTTCCACCTGAGCGAATATTTACAAGTGTTCTCATAGTTGCTCCTGCACCTGGTATTCCTGCAAAAAAACCGGTTGCAGTATTACCAATTCCCTGCCCAATTAATTCGCGGTTACTATTATGCTTTGTTTTGGTTACATTATCTGCAACTACCGATGTAAGCAAGGAATCTATAGCTCCTAATGCAGCAAGTGTAATTCCTGTTTCAAGAATCATCATGTAAAACTCTGAGGGTACTGATGCTATTTCAGCAATTCTTAAAGGAGGAAAACCCTGAGGTATGTCTCCGATTACAGGTATGTTTTTGTTAAGTATAACCGATAATACAGTTACTGCAACTAAAGCTGCCAGCGTGCTGGGTACGGCTTTCGTTATTTTAGGAAAAAGATAAATAATTGCAATAGTGAGACAACAAAACATCAGTGCCCATATATTAATATTTTTTAGTGCAGGTATTATTGCTTTAACTACATCAATAGTACTTTTAGGAGAAGCTTGCCCCAAGGCAGGAAATAATTGAAGCAAAATAATAATTACTCCAATGCCACTCATAAATCCGGAGATAACAGGATATGGAATGTATTTAATAAGAGAGCCAATTTTAAATATACCCATGATTACCTGAAGTAAACCGGCTAATATAAAACAAGCCATAATAGGGCCGATGGCAGTATTGATATTGCCGGTTACCGCAATAAAGGAGGCAATAGTTGCGGCTGTAACAACGGTCATAGGACCTGTAGGACCACTTATCTGGGAAGGGGTGCCGCCAAATACGGCAGCAAAAAATCCAAGAAAAATAGCACCATATAATCCTGCCGCTGCACCCATACCAGATTGCACACCAAATGCAAGCGCAAGGGGAAGGGCTACAATTCCTGCGGTTAGTCCACCAAAAAAATCTCCTTTAGTAATCTTAAACTTTTTCATGCAGTTAATTATATCCTAACACTACGGTTGCTTCTGACAAACTTTCCAATAAGTTACGAATGACATATTTAAATAAAACAGCACGACAGGCAAAAATGGCTAAACAATTACCTGTTGCGCTGTTATATAAAATACTCTTTTATATTAGAATATTAACTTGACACTATTTCACTATCTATCTTATAAATTTTTGGGAGTTCAGTTTTGTTATCAAATGATACTCCTAAATCCTTTATTAACCCTGTTTTTATATCGATAACCCAACCATGGAGTGTCGGTATATTACGGCTTGCCCACGAATTTTGAATGATTGATGTTTTTGAGAGATCAAATACCTGCTCATAAACATTTAGTTCAACAAAACGGTCAAAACGTTTTTGTTCATCTTCGATCGCCTCTAATTCATCTTCATATATCCTGTAAACGTCCTTGATATGTCTGATCCAGTTGTCCACTAACCCATTTTGACGGCTACCCATCGCAGCCTTTACACCACCGCACGAATAGTGTCCGCATACTATGACGTGTTTTACCTGCAGAACATTTACGGCATAGTCTAATACACTCAACATATTCATATCTGAATGAACTACCATATTGGCTATGTTGCGGTGTACAAAAATCTCTCCTGCTTTTGTACCTGTTACTTCGTTTGCCGGAACGCGGCTGTCAGAACATCCGATCCAAAGGACTTCCGGTTTTTGTCCTTCTGCCAAACGGAGAAAATACTTGTCGTCATCCTTTAATTTTTCATTGACATAGTTACGGTTTCCTGACAATAGTTTGTTTATGATTTCCATATGTGTCTTTTTTAGTTTTTATTTACTGTTTTTACCAACAATTTTTAGAGATGCATTTATATATGAGTTCGGCATGTGCACTAACTTCCATTTTAAAAACCGGGTTTATAATTCTCATCTATTAAACTATAAGCCCTCAATTCGATATGACTTTTCCCACAATTCTTTTAATGTACTGATTGTACATGTAATTGATTTTCAATCTGGTATTTTTCCTGGAAACCTTCCAGCCTGCAGCTAATGTTTTTAAGCGGAGCTTTAATATCCCTGAACTCCTTTATCAGTTCCAGCACATCGAAATCTATATAATCTGAATGCGAAGCATCAATTATCAGTTTGGAATTTTCAGGTATATGGTCTAAGGTTTGTCGTATAGCTGCCTTATTTAAAAAAGACACTTCTTCAGATAAGCGTATTTTTATAATGTCTCCTTCATGATGCTGGTCTTTGTGAAAGAAGTAAGAGTTTTTAAGGTTTCCATGAAGTATAGCTCCAAATGCAGCTATCAACCCTGCTATCACTCCCACTAATAAGCCTTCACCTTTTAATGGTGGGTACAAGCCAAACAAATCTATACCAAGAATTACCAAAACAGTTACAAAAAAAGGTATTGACTGATACTTGCCATTTTTTATCATTTGCGAAAAAATAGATAGTTTACATAGCTTGTAACCCGTTAATAACAATATGGCGGCCAAAGCAGCTAAAGGAATAAAATTAAGCAGACCCGGAATGGTAATTACGCTAACCAACAGCAAAATGCCATGAAAAATGGCTGATAATTTAGATTTTGCGCCTGCATGTAAATTGGCACTACTCCTAACTATTACAGCCGTAATAGGCAACCCTCCTATTAAACCCGATAAAGAATTTCCTATACCCTGAGCTATTAACTCTCTATTGGTATTGGTAACATTCCTTTCGGGATCAAGATTATCTATTGCCTCAGTGCTTAATAGTGTTTCTAAACTCGCAATTATTGCTATCATAATACCCGTAACGATTACTTTACCATTTAAAAAACCATTGAAATCAGGTAATGTAAAAAAGCTTAAAAATTCAGAAGGACTTTTAGCAGCCTGAATCTGCACGAGGTGATCTTTTCCGACTGTAAGAGGGCTATTGGTAGCCTTAAAAACTTCATTTATAACAATGGCAACAATAACTGCCACTAATGCGCCGGGAATAAATTTTACTTTATTTTTTATAAATGGTCTATCCCAAATCAGCATTATTGCAATAGACACAGTACATATAATAAGTACACCCGGTTGTATCTGCTGCAGGGGTTGCAACAATGGATGCCAATACTCATTTCCCGTTTCAGTTAAAACACTTTTTTCGTTTCTGTAACCTACAGCATGCGGAATTTGTTTGGCAATAATCAGTATACCAATGCTGGTCAGCAATCCTTTGATAACGCTGGATGGGAAATAGTTGGCTATACCGCCTAACTTTGCCACGCCAATCAATATTTGCAAAATACCTGCTATCAATACAGCACAAAGAAAAAGATCAAATGCCCCAATATTGGTAATCGCTGCTAATACCAATGCTGCCAGGCCTGCTGCCGGGCCACTTACACCAAGCTTTGAGCCGCTTAAAGAACCTATTACAATTCCTCCTACAATGCCCGAAATTAAACCACTGAAAAAAGGGGCCCCTGATGCTAAAGAAATACCTAAACAAAGCGGAAGTGCAACTAAAAAAACTACCAATCCGGCGGGTATATCATTTTTCCAATATTTAAAAGTTAATCCATTAGGATTGTTCATGGTTCTGAAAATTAAAATGAATGAATAGAAAGTGCGGAATAATGCAAAGCTATAAGACCCATAAGAGGCTTATGTCTCCTGCATGTTTTAAAATAATTTTTCAGGCAATTAAATAGCCGCCTAATCAATAAAATTGTTAGTTAACTAATAAATAGCAGCAATCGTAAACTAAAATAACATGTCCGGGGGCGGAGAGACCACATCTATAGAATGGTTAGATGGGATTTGAGCAGAATGATGAATGTAAGCATTGGCTTTAGCTTCAGCTAAAATGGAATTACCTGCATAATTATAAGGAGGTAAAAATGCTTTTTGAAATGAAGCAGAAGGATCAGATTTTCCTTCATCATCACTTGAATGATGAGGAAGTTCTTCCGTCCATTGGTTAGTGCCAAGCATCTTACCAATTTCCCGTACTGGCAACATTTGCAATGCTATAAGCATGCAAAAAAGGAATGATATGATCTTTAACTTAACCATTAATGGGTGCAAATATAAAGAGTATCATTTTTAAAACAATTGTTTTTTTTATGGTTAACAATTAAATGACAAAACGTTGTAAAAAGAAAAACTTTTGCCTTACAAAGGTTTTTAGGTTGTATAGAAGGAGTAACGGCCTAAATATTTAACCCTCCACATACACTTAATACCTGGCCAGTCACGTAACTACTCATATCACTGGCAAGGAACAAAGTTGAATTAGCAATTTCATCAGCATGTGCAAAACGACCTAATGGAATTTTTTGTAAGAATGCTTTTGAGGCTTCTCCGTCTTTAAGGTATCCTGTCATGTCTGTTTCAACAAATCCGGGGGCTATTGCATTGCATCGGATGTTGCGGCTTGCTAGTTCGTGCGCCATTGATTTTGTAAAACCTATAATACCGGCTTTAGATGCAGCGTAACTGCTTTGGCCTGCGTTGCCTCTGATACCAATTATAGAACTCATGTTAATAATACTGCCTTTTCTTGCTTTCATCATAGGCTTTATAACCTGTTTCGTCATATTAAAAACACTCTTCAGATTAATTGTCATAACGTCGTCCCATTGTTCGGGTGTCATGCGCAATAGCAGGTTATCTTTACTAATTCCTGCATTATTTACACATATATCTATTGTTCCAAATTCTTTAATGGCATCATTTACCATTGCCTCACATTCTGCATACACTCCTGCATTACTTTTATAAGCTTTCGCTTTTACACCTGAGACCTGTAGTTTCTCTTCCAGCGCTTTTGCTTTCTCATCGCTGCTAACATAAGTAAAAGCTATGGCTGCACCTTGTTCTGCTAATTTCAAAGCAAGCGCTTCACCGATACCACGGCTGGCACCTGTAACTATAGCAACTTTTCCCTCAAGTAATTTCATGATAGCTTGTTAGTTTATGTACCGACAAAAGTAAATGAATTAAGCCTCCTTGTGTCGCATCTTGAAAAAATCCGACATGGTTGTTATTTTATCAACTGTTCAATTTGCACTTTAAACCAGGTTGTTTTTGCTAATTCAACTTTAGAAAGATTTTGTCGTTCTTGTATAGTTGTCCCGAAATCTTTAGCTGGAAATACTTTATAAAAAGTTCCAAAATCATTGCTTTGTAATAAATCTACTACCCCTTTATAATTTTCTTTAAACTTTTTAAGATTTTTAGCATTTTCGTTTTCTTTGTAATATGGGTAACCACCTCTTGCCTGTAAAATGCCTGTTGCCAAATAAACCAATCCTTTGTTTTTAATAGAAGTAACAGCATTTTTATATTCTTCAACATTAAAGAAAGTATTGTTTAAACTGCAGTACTCTTCTAAATTATCAGGATGATATAGCATGTTTTCGATACTATAATAAGGAAGAATAGAAAGAAAAGGATATGCTGATTTAATATCTTCGATTTCACTATCAGACAAATAGTCTCTGTCAATTATACCATAATGATTATGATTTTTGGCTTTATGAAAAACATCTGTTTTATCATTTGCAACAAAAAACAAAACATTCTCAATATTTAAATTATTATATAAAGGGGTATCAGTATTTTCTGAAAAGACTATTTTCCTTCCCTGGACAATTTTGTCTATAAAAGCTTTGCCAACTGCTATTTCAAAAACTTCAAAATTATTTTTTTCTTTAGGTTTTAATACTTGAGGAGTGTCGTAATCTAAATCATCAAAATCTATTATAACAGCATTTTCGGCATCGTTAGCATAATCAATAAAACCTAATGAATGTGAAGCAGTCCATAGTTGACAATCAGGAGATATCCAGCGTTCCGTTATTTCTCTAAGAAAAGTATATTGAAGTGATGTATTAAGATGCAAATCAATTTCATCGAAAAAGAAAATAGTATCAATATAATATTCACCTCTTGCAACAAGATTAATAAGAATATTAAATACTTCTTTTTCTCCTGCACTTAGATAATTATAGTGAAACATTGATTCGCCTTTTTGAAAATTGATTTCGGCGACCTTACCTTCTAACGGAGGTATAATTTCTAACAACCGGAGCTTTGTTCCGTTCTCTTGTCCAAAAATTCTTTCTAATGAGTAATTAATTGGATTAATTATTTTTTCTTTTATTTCTGATTTATCTTCATTAGTTCTAAAAAATTCTTTCAGAAGCTTTCCAAAAATATGTTCTAAATCATTCTCAAAACGCAAATCTCTATCAATAAATGAAGGTGCCCTGTCATCATCAGCCAGGATATTAAAATCTGTTCCTAACGTTCTTTTTAAAAGCCTTGGAACTTGTCGGAAGCTTGTCCTGCCGTAAAAAGAAGAGGATTCAATTTTATTGCTTTTATGCCATCCATTTTGGATTAGGCCTTCTTTGCCATATTCATATGTTTCGATTTGAACTGTTGGAGTTTCTGAGTTAATTTTTCTGTAATCTAAATCTGGATTTTTCCAGCTTTTTTTATTCTGACTCGAAAAATATTCAAATGCATCAAAAACACTGCTCTTCCCACTTCCATTGCTTCCAATCAATAATACAAGTTTGGTATTTTCAGGAATATCCTGCACCGTTAAATCTGTAAATCGCTTGAAGTTTTTTAATTGAAGACTTTTAATTCTCATGCATCAAAGTTCCGCAATACTTTTTACAAAACGTATTTTCTATCATTGCTTAAGCGAGGTACTTTATACCGGCTGCCAGGTTTTCCTTTGCTTTTGACCATTCTTTTCATTTTAGACATTTTATAATAAATGCTAATAATTCTTAGCAAACAAATACTTTCATTTATAAAGGCAGAAAAAGCCGCCCAATGTTTTACAGATAAACTGAGCGTAGCAACGATGATTCAATAAGAACAAAAGCTCGTCCCATAAAAATAATTACAGTCATTTATACTTCTTTTCAAAATCATAATAATAAGATTTAAATAATGCAAAGGACAAAAGGATAATTGCACAAGGCAGTATAATACCAGGGTTGTATAAGATAATAAAAAAGCATGCTGCCATTATTCCAAAAACAATACGCATTAATTGCTCCATTTCTATGTCTTCTAACAAGAGCACGACATGAAACATAGATAATAGTGCAACAACCAGCAATATCAATTGAGGATAGTCGGCGATAGAAAAATGAATTTGATAACCTTTAAACAAAAAAATAAATTCAGGCAAAAGCAGGCAGGCATAGGCACTCATTGTGCGTATGAACCGGTTAATCGTAGTTAAAGGCAGGTTTCTGCTAAATGCGAGATATTCTTCTTCAAACGCTCTGATTTGAAATACAATACCGCTGTGGGAAGCAGCAGTTAGCAACAGGCAAAGTTGTAGGGGCCTGGTATCATAACGCCCGGGCTCGTATAACTTTAAAAAACCATAAAGCAGCACCAGGGAGAAAAGCTTGGTAATTAACAGCATTTGCCTGCGGTCGTTCCATAGGAAATATAGCGGTATTAAAAAGAATGGCTTTGGAAGGTTTATTTTAAACTGAAACATTTTAATACCAGGGGTAAATAAATGCCCTTTCCTGATAGTAACAGAATAGATAAAAGCAGTTGCTGCTGTAATAATCGTATTAAAGAAAATTATTTCTGTTATACACCAATATTGTTGTTTAATAACAGCAATCCATACAATAACTGTTGAATAGATTAATACAGGAGCATAAAGTAATACCTGCACATATAGCATGTACAGAAAGGTTTTTGTGGCCGAAAGATTATTAAAGCAAAACAGGAAGGATTGTCTTGGCTGGCCAAGTTGTTTAAGTGTATAATCTAAACACTTAAGATTAAAGAGAAACCAGACTAACAATACAATAGATAAAAACATCTGACTTTGAATAATGCCGGTAATAAGCGAAAGATGAAAGGATAATGGTGAATACGGTAATCCAAATAAAACAAAGAAGCTAAACAGAAAAAATCCGGCGTTTATTTTATAAAAATAATTGACTAAGACTTTTTGCAAAATTCTGGTTGCTATAATCATTTAACAAGATTAGTAATCGTTTTATTTTCAGCAGCAAGTCTTTTGGTAAAAAGTAACTGATCAGATGGTATAGATTGATGAGATGTAATAATAAAAGAAATACCTTCTTTATGTTTATCTTTTATAATCTTGCAAATTATATCAATAGCATTTGTGTCTATAGTTATTAAAGGTTCATCCAGTAATATAATTTCGGGCTGACCTATAAATGCCAAAGTAAGGCTCAACTTTTTAATCATACCACTGGAATAGCTTACAACAGGTCGAGTATAAGAATCGTAAACATGCAACTGTGCCAACAATTCCCTTGCCTCGTTTATATTTCCCTGTTTGGTATAGCAATATAACTTGACCAAATCTTCAGCAGTTAAAAAGGATGGATACAATGGTTCTGCTTCTGCATAATTCACTGATTTTATATATTGCTGCCGCTGCTTTTTTAAACTGAATTTTTTGTTTAAAATAATATCACCGGTAAAAGGATGGAGACCGGCAATCATTTTAAGAAAAGTGGTTTTCCCCGATCCGTTTTCTCCCTGTACCCACCAAAGTCCCTTATTGATAGACAAATAAGGAATTTCTAAAGCTAAAAAGCTTCCGTAGTATTTCTTGATGTTTTCAAATTGCAGCATTATGCAAACAAATTTTTGAAGAATGGGAAAACAAAGAGATAGCTGTCAAAAATACTGAAATCAATTAAATTGCTTAGTTGTTTAATTTAAATTCTAACCCCTTCTGCCCTATTCCGCTAAACCATTTACTTATTTTATCTGAGTGAAACAGTACAAGCCTCTTTCTTCAATAAGCGGGAAAACAATAGCTATTTATACTGATCAAAACACATATTATCGCTCCAATTAACTATTAAGTTTCTTTTTATGATTAGCAGGAATCGCACTCTCAATTACAGATGTTACAACTGAAACTAATAAACTAAATAACAGAGCAGGCCACCATCCGTCAACTTTAAATCCATCAACTAGGTCTGCAGCCCACTTTATAATAAGGATATTTATGACAATAAGAAATAAACCGAGTGTGAGAATAGTAATGGGAAGTGTGAGAAAAATAAGAATAGGTTTAATGAAATTATTGAGGATAGCTAAAACAATTGAAAGAATGATAGCAGTCTGAATACCATCAATATGGACCCCGGTAAGTAAATAAGAAGCAAAAAAGGCAGCAATAGCTGTGACCAAAACTCTGGTTAAAAATCTGCCTAACATATATTGTTACTTAATGATTACAATCTTCTGCATGTGCATGATTATGAATTTTGCAGGCACGAAAATTAATTATATGTGCTGAAACTATCCCGGTAACAGCCGGAAGGAGTAACCAGTTTTCATATTGCACAAAAAATAATTTTGATACCAGAAATATAAAACCTATTAAAAATACAAGGATGGGCAAAAAATTGTGATGATGCTTTTTCCAGCCATGATAGAGTGAATATATTCCAATTCCAAAAGCCAGAACGACCATGATAATTTCAAAAACTGTATTTTCAATTACATTAATACCAAATATGGGAAGACTGGTAAATATCAATGGTAATACTGCACAGTGAATAGCACATGCAAGCGACGCGGCAATACCTAAAGTGTCCCAGTTTATTTTAAAATTTTTATTCAAAGAAAATCAAAGGTAAAGCTTTGCAACTAAGTTGCAAATAGTTAAATTATTTTATTAATGCTAATAAGTGTACAACTATTGTGGAATGTATTTCTATATAATGGAAAATACTTAACTACACAACTACAAATAACTGCTGCTATTTTAAATATAAAAGCATTAACAGCGGCCTTAGTAACTTTGCAGTAAACACATTTACATGAGCAAAAAAGCGATCGGTTATATAGTTTTTTTTGTTTTGCTTACCTGTCTGTTCTTTTACTTTGTTTTTGCAGGTACAGATAACTGGAAGGCAAAATTACCGGCAGTTAGTTTTGTGAAACCATTTTCGTTTATAAACCAGGATGGGAAAACCGTTACAGATGATGACCTTAAAGGAAAAGTGACCGTTGTAGAATATTTTTTTACGACCTGCAAAGGTATTTGCCCCCGAATGAACAAGAGTATCAGAAAAATTTATGAACAGTATAAAGATGAACCTGATTTCTTAATTCTTGCACATACAGTGCAGCCGGAAAAGGATAGCATCGCAAGACTTCGGTTTTATGCAGACAGTATGAAGATTGATACAAAAAAATGGGTTTTAGTCACGGGAAGAAAAGACAGTCTGTACCAGGCAGCACGGGCAAGTTACCTATTAGACGACCCGGCAAACAGTGTAGAAAAATTAGAAGACCAGTTTTTACATACACAGTTTATAGCGCTGGTTGATAAAAGCGGAAATGTAAGAGGCGGTGTATACGATGCACTTAAACAGGATGAAATGAAGAAACTTAGTACCGATATCGGAAACCTGTTAAAAGAAAAGGCAGGACCCAAAGGTTTTGTAAATAATGTGTTTGGCAATAATCCTCAATAAAATTTGTAAATTACAGGAATGGATACGATAGCTATTGACAATATATTAAAACGTAACCAGCTAAGTGTAACAGATAGCCGGAAAAAAATACTCGAACTTTTTCAGGCGCATGATGGCGCATTGGCACACAATGATATCGAGAAAAAAACCGGTGAAAAGTTTGACCGCGTTACCATATACCGTACCCTTCAGACTTTTGTCGAAAAAGGGATCATTCATACAATCCCTACTCCTGATAATTCTGTATTATATGCATTATGTAAAGATGAATGCACTACAGGACATCACCGCGATAATCATGTGCATTTTGTTTGTGATATCTGTAATGTTACTTATTGCCTTGACTCCGTAGTAACTCCCGAAGTTAATCTTCCACAAGGATTTGAACCGGTTTTAATTGATGTAGTGGTTACGGGCAGATGTAAGAATTGCTAGTATTCTTATCAGTTTAAATTCTATTGACTTCATTGCTGAAAAGCTGCTGTAAGTAACCAGGGAAACGTAATTCAGAATTTAATAATGCTTTTAGTGAATAAACTTTAATCAATTCAACGTTCAGGGCTTTTGCCAAATGCTCATATAAACTGGCGTGATCTTCTGATTTTGGATGTATAATATTGTTTCCAAGGTTTGTTTTTAAGTTCTGCAACGTCAACTATTGTACCTAAAGGATAGAATTAATTACCCATAAAATCAGAAACGTAACATCAGTCCTGTATTAGGTGTGAGCACAGTTTTATTATAGTCCTGCCCGTAAGCAGCATTGACATTAATCACCCAAACTATAGAGCGAAAATTTAATCTCAGGCCTATAGTAGAAGAATTATATTTCAGGTTTGTAGCGTTGATCTGAACGCCATCGGCAGATGCTAATACCTGGCTGTTAAAATTCTGCTGCCCAACACCAGTACTGATCCTGATAAGATCTGCAATAACGAGTCCTCCTTCTAATTGATAAAAATTATTGGAAGCCGCCTGGTCTGTAGCCAGCGATAGGTATTGCTGATCTTTGATAAGTTGAGTAATAGTACTTTTGTTATTGAAACCAAGGGTTCCAAAAGCAGCTATCATAGTTCGTCGGTCTGCTTTGTCACGTGTCAGGGTAATACCTAACATGCTATTCAACTGCCAATTAATGCGGTCAGTTTCAAATTTTTCAAAATTACGATCAGGCAGACCGTGATAGTAATTGACTCCAGCACCCAATTCAAGTGCTAATCCACTTTTGCCGCTGTTTTTATTCGAATTTTTATCTTGTGCCTTTAAAGCGGATAACGATAAAGCACTAATTAAAACAGTAAACACTAAATTCTTTTTCATAATTAAATTTATTTTAAAGTTAATCAATATTTGCAGATATTCCAATAGAAAGAATAGAAGCTCCAATACCAACATCGCCGAAAACCCGGAAGTTATTATTAATGGAGTACTCGGTTCCGATTCTTGCCATAATGCCTATACTTACTGAGTTTGTTCCTGATTTTACAAGCACTGCATCATTTGGATTATTAATAAATTTTATATCATGTTCGGTATTTATATGGGAAGTGTTTATACCGATACCGCCTAAAACATAAGGTTGTAAAGCAGATATATTTTTTAGAAAGCTGTATCTGCCATATGCATGTAAAGTAAAAATATTTTCTTTTAATAGAACATTAGTTTTTACGCTGTCGTAATTGCTGTATTCCTGCTTTGAGAATTTATGATGTCCGAATGCCAGTTGCAAACCTAAATAAATTTGATCCTGGTAGGGCGCTTCGTAAGCAATACTAATTATAGGGAAAGAGCCGGAAGAGGAATATTGGGTTGGGTCGTTTACTCCTGTATAGCTGCGGATAAAACCAAGTCCAAAACGGACATTTCCGTTCTGCAAAGAAAAACTGTGTCTTACATTTTGAGGTTTATTACCTGCAGAAGGTGCACGGTACCCACCAACAGTGTCGTGGATAATTACTGTATCTTTTACTGTATTTTTGGCTGTATCTTTTGGAGCATCCAGAAAATCTTTGACCTGGTTTCGATAGCTGATAGCATATACTTCATTTCTTCGCATAGTATAAATCGGCCCTTCGGGAATATCAGTACGCTGATACCTGATTAATTGCTCATCAACTTCCTTTACTAAGCCATATACTATATCGCCATTCTTTTTAATGATAACATCAAACCCCGCATTTATTACTTGCTTTGTTGTATCAGGCGGGAATGTTACTTGCCCGTACGTATGATGAACTGTAAATAGCGAAAAAAAGAGGGGAAGGTATAAATATGTAAAATTAAATTTCATAAAAGTTTCTGATTAATAATGGATGTCTTTTATAATGCCATCAGAGATTTGAATTTTTTGGGTGGGGTCACGAACATTGCACAACTCCATTTGAAAAGTGCCTGATATCAATCGTTCCGTCTGGCTTTGCCGTTGTATCTGCAACATAGAAGCAGAGCTACTTGTACAAATACTGTAAGCAGATAAATTATTATTATCGAGAGTGAATAACTGCACCTCATAAAGACCCTTTTCAGATGTATAAGTGGGGCGATAAATTCCTTTTAGCTGGTCAATATTTTCGGCATCAAAAACAATATTTAATTGCAGATCTTCTCCTTTATCATTTTTTCCATTAGCATGAAGTGTAAACCGCTTGTACACCTGCCCTGATTGGCTGCTATTAGCAGGATAGCCTACTACCTGGACTGGTTTTGTCAAAGAATAGTTATCTGCTTTCCATAAACCCAAGCTGCTGGTAAACTCTATAAGAGGATTACGTATAACCTGCACTGTAGTTTCTTTCGAACATGCTGATAAGAAAAGAATGATAATTAATAAGGGTAGAAGTTTTGTCATTTATACACAATGTTTTGAAATTTATGATTAAAGTTGTTTTGACGAGGGAACTGAGTTTACATAATAGAACAACTAAACATGTATAAAAGTTATAACTATGCCCGTTTTTCAATTTTAATCAAAGCCCTATGCTCCGTGCAAATACAACTTCTACAGTAAACCCCGATGTTTTTATTATTTCTCCGCTAATTTAACCTTACATTTCCTTTTACTGATTGAAACCTGGTTTTTATTTAGCAAGACAGAACTTAAGGTTATGCAGTATTATTGTATCAAAAAGTCAGCCCTTGTTTGTACAGGCTTACGCAATATCAGCATTAACGAAGCTTTCTCATTATACTGTATGAAATTCTATGGTACAAATCGTGCTTATTGAGTCATTAGTGTAATTGAACACAACTCAACTGTCTTGGGGAATCAGTTTCATAAAACGTGGTAGTAATTCTACATTATTTTTATCTGCTTCCTTTAGATCTCTCACTTTTTAAAATTGTCGTGTAACTGCCGCAATAAAAAAATTGAAATCAACATAATGTACGGAAACTTCGAATTGCAGGCGATTGTATTTTTGTATAAGCCTATAGTTTAGGAGTAAACTAAGGCTATTATTAAGTCAGGATAATACCAATATTAACCGTGAAAATGTTTTACTTTGCAGTACTGTTTTCTTTTATTACTATACATTAGAGATAATCTGACATCATCTTAATCTCGTACAGGTTAAGGTGGGTTTTAGATATTGATTAATAGGAAGCAGTTAAAATCATACATTTATTTTATAGTACTTCAGCAGTTCTGAATGATCCTGAAAAGTCTCTGATGTTGTAAAGGCTTATACTTTTCCATTGCTGCGGTCATATTAAAATAAGCATGTTCTATATTTTTGGTAATGTGGACAAAAATGGTTGGTAATTTATTCAGTTATTATTCTTAATATGCCTCATCAATCTGAAGAGGAAACAAGCTCTGGTGGAGACCAACTTGTCAGCAATAAGGTTGATGCTTAGACGG
>JAABUN010000956.1_pt1 | contig 69487 bp, 72 predicted proteins | sample 5559311 | NCBI WGS metagenome assembly JAABUN01 (sample SAMN10711877, study PRJNA513370) | rock metagenome | isolation source: Antarctica rocks | place: Antarctica: Victoria Land, Siegfried Peak sud | reverse complement strand
GAGACAACATCCAGATGGACGTGGAGCTGCAAGTGCCGGTGGCGATCGAGCCGGGGCTGCGCTTCGCGATCCGCGAGGGCGGGCGCACCGTCGGGGCCGGCGTCGTCACCGCCATCGTCCAGTAGTCCCGGCAACGGGATAAAAGGGAGAGTCATGACCGCGACGAAGAAGCCGAGCCAGAAGATCCGTATCCGCCTCAAGGCGTACGATCACAAGATCCTCGATCAGGCGGCGGTGAAAATCGTCGAGACGGCGGAGAGCACCGGCGCGAAGGTAGCAGGCCCCGTGCCCCTGCCGACGCGTATCGAGCGCTACACCGTGATGCGCGCGCCGTTCGTCGATAAGGACTCGCAGGAGCACTTCGAGATGCGGACGCACAAGCGGCTGATCGATGTGCTCGAGCCGAGCCAGAAGACGATCAGCGCGCTGATGCGCCTCAATCTCCCCGCCGGTGTGGACATCGAGGTGAAGCTTTAGCGGCGACTCGTCGCCTATCGGCTGTCGGTTGTCATCGGACAACGGGCCGGGGGGCGACGGCATCCCGACAGGTGGGTCGGGGTGCTCATGCTCAAGATGGGTCGGGGCGATCGTCGCCCGCCGCGTGTTGAGCCACTGGGAAAGGGCCAGGGACGGATGATCGAAGGTCTGGTAGGTCGGAAGCTGGGGATGACCCAGATTTTCAATGAGCGGGGCGAGACGGTGCCGGTGACGGTCCTCGAAGTCGGCCCGTGTGTGGTGACGCAGCTCAAGACGTTCGAGAAGGACGGGGTCCGCTCGGTCCAACTCGGCTTCGGCATGAAGAAGCGCCTCAACCAGCCGCAACTCGGCCACTTACGGGCGAGCGGCGCGCAGTCGCGTTATCTGCGCGACATGAAGAACGATGGCGACGACGAGTACACCGTGGGCCAGACGATCGACGCCAGCTTCTTCAGCGATGGCGACGAGGTCGATGTCACCGGGACCTCGAAGGGCAAGGGCTTCCAGGGCGTGATGAAGCGCCACGGCTTCAAGGGTGGCCCGAAAACGCACGGGCAGTCAGACCGCGCCCGCGCCCCCGGCTCGATCGGGGCCACGACCACGCCGGGCCGCGTCTTCAAGGGGATGCGCATGGCCGGCCACATGGGCCACGAGCGGGTCACGGTGCAGAACTTGCAGGTCGTGCGCGTCGATCTCGAGCGCAATATCGTGCTGGTGAAGGGTTCGGTCCCCGGCCCGAATGAGGGTCTGCTGCTGGTGCGGCGGGCGATTAAGCGCCGCATGGCGGCGAAGTGAGAAGCAAGAAGTAAGGAGTTGGGCGATTATCGCCCCCGCTTCTTCCTTCTCCCTTCCTTTGGAGAGACGGCGATGCAGATCGATGTCATGAATCTGAACGGCGAGGTCACCGGGCAGATCGAGGTGAGTGAATTCGTGTTCGGCATCGTGCCGAACACGGCGGTGATGCATCAGGCTCTGGTGCGCCAGCACGCGAACAAGCGCCTCGGCACGCACAGCACCAAGACGCGCGGCGAGGTCAGCGGCGGTGGTCGCAAGCCGTGGAAGCAGAAGGGCACGGGCCGCGCGCGTCAGGGGTCCACCCGCGCGCCGCACTGGCGGCATGGCGGCATCGCCTTCGGTCCCAAGCCGCGCGACTATACCCAGGCGTTGCCGAAGCGGATGCGCCGCTTGGCGCTGCGGTCGGTGCTGTCGGACAAGGCGGGCAACGGACAATTGGTCGTGATCGAATCGTTCGCCGACCTCGAAGCGCGCACGAAGGCGATGATCACCTTCCTCGGCCAATTGGGCGAGGTCCGTGGCACGGTCGTGGCGACCGGCGTGAAGCAGGATAACCTGGTCCGCGCCGCGTCGAACCTGCCCGAGGTCAAGACCATTCTCGTGAATTACCTCAATCTCCACGACTTGCTGAAGAACGCGCGCCTCGTCCTCGACCGCGAGGCCATCGCCTATATCGAGCAGACGTGGGGTGAGGCGAGCGAGGAGCGCCTGCGCGTCGTGAGGAGGGCCGCCTAATGGCGAACATCAGCAGCTACCACGATGTCCTGGTCCGCCCGTTGGTCACCGAGAAGAGTACGCGCCTGATCGAGCAGGGACAATATACCTTCGAGGTGCATCGCGAAGCGAACAAGATCCAGATCCGCGAGGCCGTGGAGAAGACCTTCAACGTGGCGGTCAAGGCCGTCAACACCATGAACATGCCGCGCAAGGAGCGTCGCCGGGGCCGCATCATCGGCACCGTCCCCGGCTGGAAGAAAGCGATCGTCACCCTCCGAGCGGGCGAGACGATCGACATCTTCGAGACGTAGGGGGAGTCGTGAGGCGTAAGACGTAAGACGTAAGAGGCTGCGCGGCGGCATTTCGGCACCGCATCAGCAGCGGACCCCCACTCACGACTCACGTCTTACGCCTCACGACTGATGAATAGTTGGCCCGCTGCAAATGGGCCGGGAGCCGGGGACCGGCGATGAGGCACCGAATGCCTGATCGCCGCGCTTCCCGAAGGGAGTGACAACGGGATGCCAATCAAGCGGTACAAGCCAACATCGCCGGGGCGACGCGGCATGTCGGTCTCCACGTTCGAGGAGATCACGCGCAAGACGCCCGAGAAGAGCCTGCTCGAGCCATTGCAGAAGCACGCCGGGCGCAACAATCAGGGTCGCGTCACCACGCGGCACCGTGGCGGCGGCCACAAGCGCATGTATCGGCTGATCGATTTCAAGCGTAACAAGGCCGGCGTCGCGGCGAAGGTCTTCTCGATCGAGTACGACCCCAACCGCTCGTCGCGCATCGCCCTCCTGCACTACGCCGATGGCGAGAAGCGCTACATCCTCGCCCCGGTCGGCATCAAGGTCGGCGACGCGCTGATGTCGGGGCCGACCGCCGAGATTCGCGTCGGTAACGCGCTGCCGCTGCGGAATATCCCCCTCGGCACGCAGGTACACAACGTCGAACTGAACCCCGGCCAGGGGGGCAAGATGGTCCGCAGCGCGGGTGCCTCGGCGCAGGTGCTCGCGAAGGTCGGCGAGGAAGTGCAATTGCGTATGCCGTCCGGTGAGGTCCGCATCGTGCGGATGGATTGCATGGCAACGCTCGGCCAGGTCGGCAACGTCGATCATCAGAACATCTCGATCGGCAAGGCCGGGCGGAATCGCCACCTCGGCAAGCGCCCGACCGTTCGTGGCTCGGTGATGAACCCGCGCGACCATCCCCACGGTGGCGGCGAGGGCAAGGCCCCGATCGGTGGCCAGCCGAAGACGCCATGGGGCAAGCCCGCGATGGGCTTCCGCACGCGCCACAACAAATCGACCGACAAGTACATCGTGCGTCGCCGTGGTACCGGGCGTTAGGGTTTAGGGGCGGTGGGGCGCGACGCGGCGCGCAGGGCGGCGGGGATCGACCGCGCAAAGTGTCCCGCGCTCCACCTCCGTAGAGCATACGTAGAGGAGGACAGATGGGCCGATCATCGAAAAAGGGGCCGTTCATCGATCCCAAGTTGCTGGCGAAGGTTCTCAAGCTCAACACCGCGAGCGAGCGCAAGGTGATCCGCACCTGGTCGCGCGCCTCGACGATTTTCCCCGAGATGGTGGGCCACACGATCGCCGTCCACGACGGTCGTCGCCACGTCCCCGTTTTCGTGAACGAGCCGATGGTCGGGCACAAGCTGGGCGAATTCGCCCCGACCCGCACCTACCGCGGCCATGGCAAGGACGCCGCCCGCTCGTCGGGTCGCCGTTAAGGAGTGAGGTGTGGGGCGGCGCTGAAGTGACGTGGGAGCGGGCGCTCGTCGCCCGACCGCACGACACGCGCGCTGGCACACGCGGAACGGGGGAGCATGGAAGTACGGGCGATCACCAGGAATATTCGCATCTCGCCGCGCAAGGTCCGCCTCGTCTGCGACGCGGTGCGGGGCAAGGACATGCGCCAAGCGATGGCGATCCTGCGGTTCCTGCCGCAGAAAGCCGCGCCGATCATCGCCAAGACGCTGAAGTCGGCGGCGGCGAACGCCGAGAACAATTACGACCTCGATCCGAACGTCCTCTATGTGAAGCTGATCTTCGCGGACGACGCGCCGCAGTTGAAGCGTGGCGAGTTTCGGGCGCGCGGTCGCTTCAACCAGATCATCAAGCGTAGCTGCCACATCACCGTGATCGTGGAGGAGCGCGAGCAGACGGCCCAGCGCCGCGCGCAGTCGCGCGCCGCCACCCGTCGCCAGCCGACCGAGACGACGGCGCGGAATGCGAATACCGAAGAGAAAGTGACGGAGACGGATGGGACGGAAAGTTAACCCGATCGGGTTCCGGCTCGGCTACGTACACGGTTGGCAGTCCAACTGGTACGGTGGCCGCAACTACACCGATCTGCTGCACGAGGATCTGCGCATCCGCCGCTTCGTGATGAAGGAGTTGCTGCGCGCGGGCATCTCGAAGGTGGAGATCGAGCGTCAGGCCAACAAGGTCGACGTCACGATCTTCACCTCGAAGCCGGGCATCGTGATCGGCAAGCAGGGCGCGAACGTGGATCGCATCCGCAAGCTGCTCGAAGCCGATCTGCCCGGGCGTAAGGTCCACCTCAAGATCGAGGAGATCAAGGTTCCCGAAGTCGATGCCCGTCTCGTGGCCGAGAGCATCGGCGAGCAGATCACCCGCCGCGTCTCCTACCGTCGCGCGATGAAGCACGCGGTGACCCAGGCGATGCGTCGCGGTGCCAAGGGGATCAAGCTGAAGGTCAGCGGTCGCCTCGGCGGCGCCGAGATGTCCCGCTCGGTGATGGAGCTGAATGGCCGCGTGCCCCTCCAGACCCTGCGCGCCAACATCGATTACGGCATTGTCCACGCGCATACCACGTACGGTCGTATCGGCGTGAAGGTCTGGATCTACAAGGGCGACATCGCTCCCGAGGCAAAGCAGGCCCCGCCGCAGACGCGCCGCGCCCAGCCCGCACCCGCGCCGGTGGCCGGGGATAAGTAGCGAGGGGTAGTCAGTTGGCAGTAGGCAGTAGTCAGTTATCTGGCGCGAGTGCAGCGGTCGCCGCATGGCGACGAGCTGAACAATCTCACTGACTACCGACTACTGATGACTGACTACTGCCAACTGACTACTACGAAAGGAGGCTTCAACCCATGCTAATGCCGAAGCGGGTCAAGCACCGCAAGACGCACCGGCGTCTCCCGAATGGGCGGGCGCAGCGCGGGAACTACGTCGCGTTCGGCGAGTTCGGGATTCAAGCGCTCGAAGGGGGCTGGATCACCAGTCGGCAGATCGAGGCGGCCCGTCGCGCGATCACGAACTCTGTGCGTCGTGGTGGGAAGGTCTGGATTCGCATCTTCCCGGACACCCCGGTGACGCAGAAGCCGGCCGAGACCCGCATGGGTAGCGGCAAGGGTGCCCCGGAATACTGGGTCGCCGTGGTCAAGCCCGGTCGGGTACTCTTCGAGTTGGGCGGCGTCCGCGAGGACGTGGCGAAGGAGGCCCTGCTGCGCGCGGCCTTCAAGCTGCCCGTCAAGAGCCGCTTCATGCTGCGAGACAAGATCGGCGTGGCCGCGACCGAGGCCGCTGTCGAGGCCGTCGAGGCCGCCGAGTCCGATGCCGAGACCGAAGTCATCGAGGCGGTCGGCGTGGGGGATGACGATTAGGCCACCGGGCGTGCGGTGCATGGGTTTGCCGCCGATTCAGAGCGTGGGACTGCGCGCGTGCTTAATCGCCCGCCCCACGCTACCAGTCGGCGAATAACGACACAGGGAGCAACAGGAGACGATGGAACTCGAAGAGATGCGCGGGTTGTCCGCAACGGACCTTGACCAGGAACTCACCAACCAGCACGAGGAGTGGCGCAACCTGCGCTTCCAGAACGCGCTCGGTCGACTGACGGGTTTTCATCAGTTGCGTAATGTCCGCAAGGCCATCGCGCGGCTGCTGACGATCCAGCGGGAGCGGGAGATCGCCGTCGATCCGGTCGCGCACTTCGCCGCGAATGACAGGATTCGCGAACGCAGGCGGGCCGAGAAGGCGTCGAAGAAGGTCTCGATGCGGAAGTACGTGCGCGCGCAGGCGAACCGGACGACACGTCGTCGTCGCTACTAGTGTTGGTTGCGGGTCTTCGGGTCGGGCAGACGTCGGTGCGGGGCAACCCGCAACCGGCGGCGGCCAGACGATATTGAGCATGGAAAGGACGAGGGCTGAGCATGGAGGACGAGAGGCGCGATCTGCCGATGGCGGGTGAGGCCGATGAGACGGGCGATCTGCCGGTGACGGGCGAGGTCGATGCCACGCCCGATACACCGACCATGAGCGCGGTTGACGCGACGCGCGAGTCGCCGGTCGCGGACGCAGTCGAGGCCCCGCGCGAACTGCCGATCATGGGCTCGGCTGCCGCCACGCCCGCCGAGCCGAGCGCCCCGACGCGCCCCGAGGCGCGCGATCTGCCGCCGACGGGCGAGGCCGACGCCACGCTGCCCCCGCCGGTCGCGACGAGCGCCACGGCGGTGCAGGTGCTGAGCGGTGCCGCCGGTCGGGCCATGAAGGGTCAGGAGTTGCTGCCCGGCCAGCAGCCGCGTCGCCAGATGAAAGTCGGGCGCGTGGTGAGCGACAAGATGGATAAGACGGTGATCATCGCCGTCGAGTACACGCGCCCGCACCCGATCTACAAGAAGGCGATGAAGCGGACCAGCAAGTTCGTCGCTCATGACGAGAACAACGAGTGCAAGGCGGGCGATGTGGTGCGGATCGAAGAGACCCGCCCCCTCTCGAAGACGAAGCGCTGGATTGTACGCGAGGTCATCCAGCGTCGGGTGGTGGCGTAACGCGGCGGGGTCGCGACGCGTTCAGGCCGCGCCGCGCGATGGTGCGACGGCGCGCGAGCAGCGGTGGACAGGGGGGATTCGGTGATTCAGACGCAGACACGACTGATCGTGGCCGACAATTCCGGGGCCAAATCGATCATGTGCATCCGTGTCCTCGGCGGTGGCGGCGGCAATCCCAAGTATGCCGGGGTGGGCGACATTATCATCGCCTCGGTGAAGCAGGCGCAACCGGGCGGCGCGGTCAAGAAGGGCGATGTCGTCCGCGCGGTGATCGTGCGGACGGCCAAGGAATACGGTCGCCCGGACGGCTCGCACATCCGTTTCGACGACAACGCTGCGGTGATCATCAACCCGCAGAGCGCCCCGCGTGGCACCCGTATCTTCGGGCCGGTGGCCCGCGAACTCCGCGAGCGCGGTTTCATGCGGATCGTGTCGCTGGCCCCGGAAGTTCTCTAACGAGGTGCGAGACGCAGGACCGGGGGCGGAGAGGGACGCGACGGAGCGCCGATTCGCCTCGCCGCCGATTCCCGAACCCGCATCCTCCAGGCAGCCCTACAGCCGTACATCCGTGCAGCCGTGCAGCCGTACATCAGGCGAGGTGGGAAGATGGCCGAGAAGATTGTCAGCGGTGACGAGGTCGTGGTCGTGTCCGGCAAGAACAAGGGCCAGCGGGGCCGCGTGCGGACCAATATGCCCAAGCTCGATCGCATCGTGATCGAGGGGGTCAACATCGTACGGCGGCACCTCAAGCAGGGCCGCGCCCGTCAGGCGGGCATCGTGGAGATGGAGGCGCCGATGCACGTCTCCAATGTCCTCCTCTTCTGCGCCAGTTGCAGTTCGCCGACGCGCGTCGGCTTCCGCGAGGGCGGCGACGGCAAGAGCGAGCGATACTGCAAGAAGTGCGACGCCAGCATTCCGTCGCAGCGCCACCCGCGCAATGAGAGGGAGAGGGACAGCTGATGTCGGCAACAGCGGAGAACACCCCCGAATACGTCGCCCGCGTGCGCGTGCAGTACCGAGAATCGGTCGTTCCGACGATGATGCAGGACTTCGGCTACACCAACATCATGCAGGTGCCGAGGCTGACCAAGGCGGTGATCAACATCGGCATGGGCGAGGCGGTCGCGAACGCCAAGGCGATCGACGCCGCCGTGAACGATGTGCAACTGATCACCGGCCAGAAGCCGATCGTCACGAAGGCGAAGCACTCGATCGCCGCGTTCAAGCTGCGCGAGGGGATGCCGATCGGCGTGAAGGTCACGTTGCGCGGCGACCGCATGTACGAGTTCCTCGATCGTCTCGTCTCGACCGCGCTGCCCCGTATCCGCGACTTCCGGGGCATCTCGCCGAACGGCTTCGACGGTCGCGGCAACTACACCCTCGGCCTGACCGAGCAGATCGCCTTCGCCGAGATCGACTACGACAAGGTCGACAAGCTGCGGGGACTCGAGGTCGCGTTCGTGACGACCGCGAAAACAGATGAAGAGGGGCGGCGCCTGCTGACGCTGCTCGGGATGCCGTTCCGCGCCGCCGGGGCGGATACACGCTAACGGATTGGAAAACCGAGAACGGGCCTGGAGGAGCGCCGGGGCGGACGAGTCACCGTCCCCTATCCTTCATTCGCCAATCTCGACTCTTCGGAGGGGGTATGGCCAAGAAGTCGTTGATCGCCAAGGCGGCGCGTCCCGCCAAGTACACGGTGCGTAACTACAGCCGCTGCAAAATCTGCGGTCGCTCGCGGGCATACATGCGGAAGTTCGGCACCTGCCGGATCTGCTTCCGCGAATTGGCCTCGACCGGGCGCCTGCCGGGCGTCACCAAGGCGAGTTTCTAGGCGCGGCGGGGCCGCACGAACCGCGTGAACAGGGAAGCCGATCGGGTAACGCACGAGGTGGACGATAGAGCCCTGGTGCGGCGGTCGGGACCACCAGCGTTGACTCCAGCGTTGGCAGCGCCGAGCGTCAGAGGATACCCGGAAGGGCGAAACAGGAGTAAAGAGCCGATGCCATTCATCGCCGACCCGATCGCCGACATGTTGACGCGCCTCCGCAATGCGGGCATGGCGCGACAGACCGAGACCAAGATGCCCTCGACCAAGATGATCGTCTCCATCGCCAAGGTGCTGCGCGAGGAAGGCTACATCGCCGGATACGACGTGACCGAGGGGAAGCCGTATGCCACGCTGACCCTGCGCCTGAAGTACACCGAGGACAAGCGCCCCGCGATCCGCGAACTCAAGCGCGTCAGCAAGCTCGGCCTGCGGATCTATCGCAGCAGGGCGCAACTGCCCCGCGTGAAGTCCGGCCTCGGCGTCGCCATCGTGAGCACGTCGCAAGGCGTGATGACCGGCTACGAGGCCCGGCGGCGCGGCGTTGGCGGCGAGGTGATCTGCACGATCTATTAGTGCGTTTCGTGCGTCGCCGAGCGTCGGTTGTCGGGCGGTGAGACCCATTCGCCGCACACGCGACCGCCGCATGACCGCCGCGTGACCGCCGCATGATTGAGGAGAGACAGCATGTCGCGCATTGGGCGAAAAGCGATCCCGGTCCCGGCTTCCGTGCAGTTGGAGCTTGGCGAGAACAATCTGGTCCAGGTCACGGGGCCGAAGGGACACCTGGAGCGGCGGCTCCCCGAGTCGATGATCCTCGAGCGCGAGGGCGACACCATCACCGTGAAGCGGCCGAGCGATCAGCGCCAGCACCGCGCCCTCCACGGCCTCACCCGGACCCTGCTGAACAACATGGTCGTCGGGGTGACCGACGGCTTCAAGAAGGACCTGGAGATCGTCGGCGTCGGCTACCGCGCCGCCAAGGACGGGAACGCCCTGGTCTTGCAGATCGGCTATTCGCACCCCGTCCGCATGGACCCGCCTGCGGGGATCAGCTATACCGTCGAGGGCACGAACCGCGTCGGGGTGCAGGGGATTGACAAGCAACTCGTCGGCGAGGAGGCCGCACGCATCCGCCAGACGCGCAAGCCCGAGCCCTACAAGGGCAAGGGCATCCGCTACACGGGTGAGGTGGTGCGCCGCAAGGCCGGTAAGGCCGGTAAGGCCGGGAAGTAAGCGGGACAGCGCGGCGGGGGGCACCCGGCCCTCCCGCCACGTTCCCGCCATCGACGAGCGCGATGAGACGAGCGCGACGAATGGAACCGTCGCGCGATAAGGGAAAGGATGCCCCGGTATGGTGAAGAAGAAGGGCCTCAAGCGGTTGTCGGACCGCAAAATCCGACATCTGCGCGTCCGTAAGCGCGTCACCGGCACGCCGGAGCGGCTGCGCCTGAACGTGTTCCGCTCCTCGGCCCACATCTACGCCCAGATCATCGACGACACGAGGGGTGTGACCCTCACCGCCGCTTCCTCGATCGATGTGGCCCTGCGCGCCGACCTGGACGGCCAGGTGAAGATGGCGAAGTCGACCGCCGTTGGCAAACTGATCGCCGAGCGCGCGATCGAGATCGGCATCAAGAAGGTCGTCTTCGATCGCGGCGGCTATCGCTATCATGGGCGCGTCAAAGCGGTCGCCGAGGCGGCGCGCGAGGGCGGGCTGGACTTCTAAGGGGAGTAGTCAGTGGGCAGTGGTCGGTAGTCAGTTCCTCCGGGAACGTTGGCCTGCCGACACGCAAGCCCTTTTCTCTCCACTGACTACTGACTACTGCCCACTGACTACCGCGAACGGAGTGAACAAATGCAAATACGCAGGCAGGTCATCATCGCCCCCAGCGAACTCGGGGAGATGGAAGAGCGGGTGGTGCAGATCAACCGCGTGTCCAAGGTCGTCAAGGGCGGGCGACGCTTCAGCTTCTCTGCGCTGGTGGTCATCGGCGACGGCAAGGGCCATGTCGGTGTCGGCGGCGGCAAGGCGGGCGAGGTGCCGGAGTCGATCCGCAAGGGGGTCGAGAGCGCCAAGAAGCATGTGATCCGCGTGCCGCTCCATGGCACGACGATCCCGCACGAGATCGAGGTCTCATTCGGGGCCTCGCGCGTGCTGCTGAAGCCCGCCGCGCCCGGCACGGGCATCAGCGCGGGCGCGGCGGTGCGGGCGGTGCTGGAAGCCGCTGGGATCACCGACGTGCTGACCAAGTCGCTCGGCAACAACAACCCGGTCAATGTCGTCAAGGCGACGATCAAGGCCCTGGGCGAATTGGAGTCGCCGTATGATGTCGCGCGACGGCGTGGACTGCCGCGCGAGCGGTTCGCGAAACTGATGCGCAACACCGAGACCGCGACCACCAACCAGAAATAGCGCGACCGACCGCTTGTCGATTATCGGCGCGCTGCGGTCGTGAACCGACCGCTGCCGCCGCGCGACGACGGGAGATCTGAACGGGAGACCTGAGGAGAGCAGCGATGTTGGAGCAGAACACGCCGCTCGCGCCGACCGGCGGGCGACGCCTGAAGATTACCCTAATCCGCAGCTCGCTCGGCTATCGCGAGAGCCAGCGCCTGACCGTGGAATCGCTCGGGTTGCGGCGGATACACCAATCGGTCCTCCATTACGACTCCCCCTCGATCCAGGGGATGTTGCACAAGGTCGGCCACCTGATCACGGTCGAGGAGGCCGGGGCCGACGCTCCGCCTCCGCGCACGGAGACCGGGTCGCAGCGCTTCCAGGCGCGCATCGAGAAGCGCGTCGCCAGGCGCCAGGCGCTCATGGCTGAATATGACCTGCTGGACGCCGCAGACGCCGCAGACGCCGCAGACGGCGTGGGCGGTTAGGACAACGTGATTGAGGTGGTGAGCTACTAGCTCGCGACATCGGGCAGAAAACGGGGATAACGCGATGCAGCAGCACGATCTGCGCCCGAATCCGGGCGCGAAGAAGTCGAAGCGCCGGATCGGGCGCGGCACCGGCTCCGGCCAGGGCACCACCGCCGGGAAGGGCACCAAGGGGCAGCAGGCTCGTAGCGGGATGACCCGGCGCGGGTTCGAGGGTGGTCAGATCTCGATCGCCAAGCGGATGCCCTACAAGCGGGGTTTCACCAACCCCTTCCGGGTGGAGTACGAGATCGTCAACCTCGCGCGCATCGAAGAACTCGAACTCGAGGGCTTCATCGATCAGACGGTGCTGGCGAAGGCCGGCGTGGTCGATATGGCCCGCCCGCTGAAGATCCTCGGTGTGGGCGAGCTGACGCGCGCGATCCAGGTGCGCGCGAACAAGGTTTCGGCCGGTGCCCGCGCCAAGATCGAGGCGGCGGGCGGCACGGTGGAACTGATCGACGCGCCGGACGGAAGCGCCACCGCTGCGCCCGGCAGCCTCCTGGCGGAGGTAGATGACGACGAGGTCGTCGGCGCGGCGGAGTAACGTCGCGACGGCAGGAAACGCGGCACGGCGATGGGGGAAGTGGTATTCTTCCCCCATCGTGCGTTCATCGTGCATTTGTACCCAGCGCTAGACCCCGGAGGCGATCATGCTGCAGGCGGTTTTCAACGCCTTTAAGATCCCCGATCTGCGCCGCAAGATCATCTTTACGCTGCTGATGTTGGTGGTTTTCCGCGTTGTCGCCCATATTCCGGTGCCGGGCGTCGACCTCAAGCGGCTCGATGAACTCCTGAAGCAGAACCAGTTGCTCGGGATGCTCAACCTCTTCTCGGGCAGCGCGCTCCGGCAGTTCTCGATCGCCGCGATGGGCGTGTATCCATACATCACGGCCAGCATCATCTTCCAATTGCTCACTCCGATTATCCCCCGCTTCGATGAGCTGAGTAAAGAGGGTGAGTCGGGCCGCGCCACCCTCAACCGCTACCAGCACATCGCCACCGTGCCGCTCGCGCTCTTGCAGGCGTTCGGCCAGTGCCAACTGATGAAGAGTCAGGGCGTGCTCGCGAACTTCGGCCTGTTCGATGGCGCGACCGCGACCCGCTCGCTCGCGATCCTCCTGTCGATGACCGCCGGGACGATGTTCCTGGTCTGGATCGGCGAACTGATCACCCAGAACGGCATCGGCCAGGGCGTTTCGATCATCATCTTCGGCGGCATCGTCGCCAACCTCCCGACCTCGGTCGGCCAACTTGTCAGCGGCTCTAACATCGGCCAGAATATTGTCGGGATCGTGGTCTTCATCCTCCTCGGGCTGCTGACGATCGTCGGAATCGTGCTGATCAACGAGGGCCAGCGCAAAATCCAGGTCAACTATGCGCGGCGCGTCCGCGGCAACCGCCAGTACGGCGGCCAGACGACCCATATCCCGTTGAAGGTCAATTCGGCCGGCATGATCCCGCTGATCTTCGCCGTCTCGATCATGGTCTTCCCTGGGTACATCGCCAACCTGTTCACCGCCTCCGACCGCCCGTGGCTGCAACAGCCGGCCACATTCCTCGCGCGGGTCTTCGACTCCAACTCGTTGCAGTACCAGATCATCTACTTCCTGATGGTCGTCGGTTTCACCTACTTCTACACGGTGGTCGTCTTCCAGCAGCAGAACATCGCCGAGAACCTGCAGAAGAACGGCGGCTTCATCCCCGGTATCCGTCCGGGCGCCCCGACCAGCTTCTTCCTCAACCGCGTGCTGACGCGGATCACGATCGTCGGCGCGCTCTTCCTCGGCCTTGTGGCGGTCCTGCCCTGGATCGCCTCGCGTGTCACCGGGGTGCAGACCCTCTTCCTCGGCAGCACCTCGCTGTTGATCGTCGTCGGCGTGGCGATCGACACGATGCGCCAACTCGAGGCCCAACTGCTGATGCGCCACTACGAGGGATTCATCAAGTAGTGGTCGGTAGTCAGTAGTCAGTAGTCAGTGGGGCCGAAACGCTCATTGACACACCCGGATCCGCTGCCCTGCCGCCGCTCCCTACTGACTACTGACTACCGCCCACCGACTACTGGAGGACCCTTGAACGTAATATTGTTCGGCCCGCAAGGGGTCGGCAAAGGGACGCAGGGCGAGATCGTGGCCCCGCGTCTGCGTCTGGCGCGCGTCGGTTCCGGCGATTTGCTGCGCGCGGCGATCGCGGCGGGGACCGCGCTGGGCCACGAGGCGAAGACCTTCATGGACCGTGGCGCGCTCGTGCCCGACGCGCTCGTGATCGGGATGGTGATCGAGAAGCTGCGCGCGGTGGCCGAGGCCGATCCGCCGCTGGCCGGGGCGCTGTTCGATGGCTTCCCGCGTAACCGCTCGCAGGCCGAGAGCCTGGATGTCGCGCTGCAAGGGATCGACCAGCGGATCGACCGCGTGGTGAACATCGACGCGCCGCGCGCCGTGCTGGTCGAGCGGGTAACCGAGCGCGTCACTTGCGGTGTGTGCGGGACGATCTACAACCTGAGGACGAAGCCTCCCCAAATGGCGGGCGTCTGCGATTTCTGCGGCTCGACCGCCCTCCGCCAGCGCGCCGACGATACTGTTGCGGCCCTCACCGAGCGGTTGCGCCTCTACGACGAACAGACCGAGCCGCTGCTGTCCTATTACCGCGAGCGCGCCACCACGCACGAAGTGAATGGCGACGCGCCGATCGATCAGGTCACGCGCGACCTCCTGGCGGCGCTCGCCTAGCATTGCGCTTCGCCGTCGCCACTGGCCGTGGCCTCCCTTCTTCTCCGCTCCTCGGATGGGGAGAGGGGTGCCGCCCGCAGGTCTCTGGAGCATCTCTGGACCACCGCGACTGGTGGCCGCGACTGGTGGCGGCGGGGGTGAGGGTGGCTGGGGTTCCCAATGAGCGCGCGTTGTCTATCGCGCGGTATCCCCGTCTCAGGCGTTAAGCGCGGTCGAACACCCGGAGAACCATGTCACGCACGCTTGCCCGCGCCAACGATGACGCGCAGATCATCGAACTGAAGGATCGCGCGGCGATCGAGGGGATGCGTCGCGCCGGGCGACTCGTCGCCGATACCCTCGCGCTCCTGCGGACCCGCTGCCTGCCCGGCGTCTCGCTCGATGCACTCGATCGGCTGGCCCACGATCACATCACCGGCCAGGGGGGCACGCCATCGTTCCTTGGCTACCCCGGCCCGACCCCTTTCCCCGGCTCGGCGTGCCTCTCGGTGAACGAGACGATCGTGCATGGCTTGCCCGGGCCGCGCCTCCTGCGCGAGGGCGACATCATCTCGCTGGACATCGGCGCGATCCTCGACGGCTGGCATGGTGACGCGGCGATCACCGTGGCGGTCGGCGCGATCAGCCCGGCGGCGACGCGGCTGATCGCGGACACCGAGGCGGCGCTGCTGGCGGCCATCGGCGTCGCCCGTGTCGGCAACCGATTGGCCGACATCTCGGCGACGGTCGAGCGTTACGGTCGCCGACGCGGCTACGGCATCGTGCGGGAGTACACCGGGCACGGCATCGGGCGCGCGATGCACGAGCCGCCGAGTATCCCGAATGTGCTGGTGCGCGGCAGCGGCAGCGGCCCGACCCTGCGCGCGGGCATGACGTTCACTATCGAGCCGATTTTCACCCTGGGGACGAGCGAGACGGTGGAAGGGACGGACGGCTGGACGGTGGCGACCGCCGATGGCAGCGTGGCGGCGCACGCCGAGCATACGATCGCCGTCATGGCGCGAGGACCGGCCCTGATCTTGACGCGATGCGCTTGATCTATGGTATACTCGCTGATCGTGGCGGCCTTGCCGATTGGCAGGCTGTCATCTGCTTCCTTTGGGCCTGCCCTCCCCGGTCAGCGATGACCGATTTGGCGGAGTTGGGTGAGGGCGTAATCGTCGAGATGCTGCCCAATGCGATTATTCGCGTGGCGCTCGACGATGGCCGGGAGGTCCTGGCACATGTCGGCGGTCGTTTCCGATTGGCGATTGTCCGACTCTTGCCCGGTGATCGCGTCAGGGTCGAGTTAACGCCCTACGACTCCGGTCGAGGGCGCATTGTCGCGAAGGTACGGCGCTAGCGTTCTCTCGGGGAGGGTGCGTAGCGGAGGGGAAGAGGATGAAGGTCCAGGCATCGGTGAAGAAGCGTTGCGATAGTTGCAAGGTCATCAAGCGGCGCGGCATCCTCCGGGTTATTTGCAGCAAGGACCCGACACACAAGCAGAAGCAAGGTTAATGTCGCTGATCGCACGGGAAGATGCCGGGCTGCGGCGTCGCGCCCCGCTGGTGATGCCCCCGCAATCTGCTCGGATCGCTCGTCAGGGAGGATGGTATGGCACGAATCGCGGGTATCGATTTGCCGCGCGACAAGCGCGTCGAGATCGGGTTGCAGTACATTTTCGGCGTCGGGGCGACGACCAGCATGAAGCTGCTCCTGAAAGGGAGCGTTAATCCGGACACGCGCGTGCGCGATCTGACCGACGAGGAGGTCAATCGCCTCCGCGACCTGATCGAGCGCGATCTGATCGTCGAGGGCGATTTGCGGCGTCAGGTCGGCATGAACATCAAGCGGCTGATGGACATCGGCTGCTATCGTGGTCTGCGCCATCGTCGCGGGCTGCCGACGCGCGGCCAGCGCACGCGCACCAATGCGCGCACGCGCCGTGGTCCGAAGCGCGCGATCGCGGGCAAGAAGAAGGCGACGAAGTAACCCGTCGGCTCCCCAGTAAAGGTCAAGCGTGGCGAGCGCCCTGGCGGCGCTCGCCTCCGCGCCGGTAGGTGGGGCCAACAGGGTATGGGGGTCGATGATGCGTAACGGGAGGGATGATGGCTGATCGGCGGCGACAAGGGGCGGCACCACGGCGCGTGCGCGGCAAGCGCAAGGAACGGAAGAACGTTCCTCGTGGGCGGGCCTATATCCAGGCGACGTTCAACAACACGATCGTCACGCTGACCGACCCGCAGGGCAACGTGCTCGCCTGGGACAGTGCCGGTGCGGCCAACTTCAAGGGTTCGCGCAAGAGTACGCCCTATGCGGCGCAGGTGACCGCTGAGAACGCGGTGCGCAAGGCGATGGAGCATGGGCTGCGTCAGGTCGATGTGTTCGTCAAGGGTCCGGGCGCGGGGCGCGAGTCGGCGATTCGTTCGCTGGCCGCCGCCGGCCTGACCGTCCTATCAATCGCCGACGTGACGCCGATTCCGCACAATGGTTGCCGACCGCCCAAGCGGCGGCGCGTCTGAGGAGGGGGGGAACACCAGGATGGCTCGCTACACCGGACCGATTGGCAAAGTCAGCCGCCGCCTCAATCTCGGGCTCACCGAGAAGGGCCAGCGGATTCTCAGTCGCCGCTCCTTCCCACCCGGCCAGCACGGCCCGAACGCCCGCCGTCGCAAGATGTCGGAATACGGCATGCAACTGATGGAGAAGCAGAAGGCGCGGTACATGTACGGCCTGCTCGAGCGCCAGATGCGTCGCACGTTCGATCGGGCGAAGCGGCAACCGGGCGAGACGGGTGCCAACCTCTTCAGCCTGCTCGAGCGACGGTTGGACAACGTCGTCTACCGCATGGGCCTCGCCACGACCCGCGCCCAGGCGCGGCAGATCGTCAACCACGGGCACATCACCGTCGATGGACGCAAGACGGACATCCCCTCCTTCTCCGTGCAGATCGGCGAGGTCATCTCGGTCCGCCCGACGAGTCGCCAGACGACCTATTTCCAGAATCTGGCGTTGCCGGGCGGGTCGGGCGGCTCGCAGGTGCCGCATTGGATCAGCAGCGACCCGCGCGACATGACCGCGCGGATCATCTCGCTGCCCGCGCGTGAGGATGCCGAGGCCGGTATCCGCGCGCAACTGATTGTCGAGCATTACAACCGCTAGGCGCCGCTGTCCGTCGACACGCCGGGCGGGGGAGTCCGGCGTGTCGCGCGGGCCGTCGCATTCCCGGTGCCGTGGTCGACCGAAGACCGGCTGGGGTCCAGCGCGGCGCAGTACCCCTCCTCGCCGCAGGGCGCGAGGATATGGAGGAAGTCAATGTCAGTGCTGGACATAGCACAAACCAAGGTCGAGCGCGAGTTGTCGGGCCTCAACTACGGGCGGTTCACCATCGAGCCGCTCGAGTCGGGCTATGGCACCACCATCGGGAACGCGCTCCGGCGTATCCTGCTGCGCTCCCTGCCCGGTGTGGCGATCACGCGCGTCCGCATCTCCGACGTCTGGCACGAGTTCTCCGCCCTCCCGAACGTCAAGGAGGATGTGACCGAGCTGGTCCTCAACCTGAAGCGTATCAGCCTGCGCGAGGTGAACGAGATCCGGGGCGAGGTCCGCGCCCGCATCTACGCCCACGGCGAGCGTGTGGTGACTGCGGGGGACATCCAGTGGCCGAGCGAGGTCGAGTGCGTGAATCCGGAGTTGCACCTGGCGACCCTCGACAACGCCGAGGCGACGCTGGAGATGGAGGTCGTGATCGAGCGCGGGCGCGGCTATCGCCCCGCCGAGGCGCAGGAGAGCCTGACGATCGGCGAGATTCCGCTCGACGCGATCTTCACGCCGATCACCAAGGTCAACTATCTCACCGAGCACACCCGTGTCGGCCACCTGACCGACTACGACAAGCTGACCCTCGAAATCATCACCAACGGGACGATCGATGCGGGCGATGCGTTATCGCAGTCGGCCCAGATCCTGGTCGAGTACGGGCAGATCATCGCGGGGTTCAACCGCGAGAACGTGCCGGTCGTCGGGGCGAACGGGCCCTACATCTCCCCCGAGGCGGAGGCGCGACCGCTGGCCGATCTGGGCCTTCCGCCGCGCGTCGTCAACGCGCTCCGCAGCCGGGGCATCGAGCGGGTCGGCCAGGTCCTGCAGATGGAGCGCGACGATCTGCTGGCGATCCGCAACTTCGGCCCGCGCTCGTTCAACGAGTTGTGGGACAAGTTGAAAGAGCACAACTTCTTGCCTGCGGACGCCGAGGCCGCGCCGCTGCCCGAGGACGATGACGCCGTGGCCGATGGCGACGCCTTCGCCGATGACGGCGATGGTGTGGACGAGACGGAGTAATGCGGGGCGTGTCGGCGGAGAGGCGACGCGCGGCCTAATGGCCGTGCGCGCATCTGCGGGACGTCGTTTAAGGAGGGAGCCATGCGGCACCGGAAGGCCGGGCGCAAATTCGGGCGCGACTGGCAAGAGCGGAAGGCGCTCTTTCGCCAGCAAGCGATCTCGCTGATCCTCAACGAGCGCATCACCACGACCGAGGCGAAGGCGAAGTCCCTGCGCCCGATCGTGGAGAAGCTGATCACCATGTCGCGTGAGGACAATCCGCACAATCGCAAGGTGGTCCTCGACCGCCTGGTCCACAAGATCGCGCGCGACAAACTCTTCGACGTCGTCGGCCCGCGCTACGAAGGGCAGAACGGCGGCTACACGCGCATCTACAGGCTCGGTATGCGCAAGGGTGACGCCGCCGAGATGGCGTTGATCGAGCTGATCTGAACGGGTGTTGCGGGTCGTGAGTCGCGGGCAGCCCGACGAAACGCGCGTGGCGGCCCCGGTCGCGACCCGACGACTGCGGTTGCGCATCGCCTACGACGGCACCGCCTTCTTTGGGGCGCAGGTGCAGCCGGGACAGCGGACGGTCGGGGGCGAACTTGGCGCGGCGCTGGCACGGCTCAACGGTGGCCCCGCGCCGGTGACCTTCGCCGGACGGACGGATCGGGGGGTCCACGCGGTGGGCCAGATCGGGCACTGCGATGTCGCGACCGTCCTCCCCGACGAGCGCGTGCGGCGAGCGCTCAATGCGATACTCCCGTCCGACGTCGCGATCCTGGGGTTGGCGACGGCCCCGAACGACTTTCATGCGCGGTACGACGCGCGCTGGCGCGAGTATCGCTATCAGGTCTGGAACGCGCCAGTGCGGGTCCCGACCCTGACCCGGACCACCTGGCAGATCTTGCGCCCGCTCGATGTAGGCGCGATGAACGCCGCGACGGCTTCGCTCATCGGTGAGCACGACTTCGCGGCCTTCGCGGGACAGGGGCTTGGAGTGCCGGGGCGGCCCAGCGAGCGCAGCACGATCCGCGAGCTGTACGCGGCGCACTGGTCGACCGTCACGCCAGATCTGCCCGAGCCGCCCGGGCTCATGATCGAGCTGTTGATTCGGGGGAGTGGCTTCCTCCCGCAGATGGTGCGGACGATCGTCGGGGCGGCGGTCGAGGTAGGGATGGGGCGGCGGGAACCCGGCTGGTTGGCGGCGCTCCTCCAGGGACGCGACCGCGCGGCGGTTCCCGCGCCGTCCCCGCCGCAGGGACTGAGCCTCTGGCTCGTCGGGTATGTCGAGGACCAGCCGCCGATGGCGGTCAGCGGTTGGCACGGTCCTGACGCTGAGACGATAGCGAATCACGGTGGCCCGACCGGGGTGCCAGGGAACTGACCGCCGCCGGGGCAGATGGCTGGATAGAGCCGGATACAGAGGAGCAGGACGACCATGAAGGCGATCGGGACGAAGACCTATTCCGCGACCGCAGTCGAGGCCAAGGCCGGGCAGCGCTGGTACATCGTCGATGCCGAAGGGCAGGTATTGGGTCGCATTGCCACGCTAGTCGCGCAACTCGTGCGTGGCAAGGGCAAGCCGACCTTCACCCCGCACATGGATGGCGGCGATTTCGTCATCGTCATCAACGCGGAAAAGATCGTGGTGACCGGCAAAAAAGAGACCGATAAGATGTACTATCGGCACTCGAACTATCCGGGCGGTCTGAAGATCTCGAACCTCAAGGAGGTGCGTGAGAAGCACCCGGCGCGTATCCTGGAGGCGGCGGTGCGCGGCATGTTGCCGAAGGGTCCGCTCGGCAGCAAGATTTATCTGCACATGAAGGTCTATGTGGGGCCGGATCATCCGCACGCCGCGCAGCAGCCGGTGGCGTTGGAGTTGCTGCGCGAAGGCCACAAGCGCGGCCAGATCGTCGGCGGGCTGAACCCCGTCTCCGCGACGGTCAGCGCCGAGTAGACCGCGCAGGGCTCATCGGCGCGTAGGCCCGACGAGCCGACCACTAGCTCGATGTGCCGACGAACAACGACACAACGCGACAGGGAGGGTCAACACCGATGCAGGAAGTGCAGCCACGCCGCCTGACGGGCGAATACTTCTACGGCACGGGCCGTCGCAAAGAGGCCGTGGCGCGTGTGCGCCTCTATCCCGGCACTGGCGAGTTCATCATCAATGGTCGCACCGCGCAGGATTATTTCGGCGGGCGCGATCTCTATCAATTGGTGATCAACCAGCCGTTACGGCTGACGAATACCGGCGAGCGGTTCAACGTCAGCGTGCGTGTCGTGGGCGGCGGCGTCTCCGGCCAGGCTGGCGCGGTGCGCCACGGCATCGCCCGAGCGCTGACCCGCTTCGACGCCGAGCTTCGACCGGCCCTGAAGCGCGCCAAGCTGCTCACCCGCGACGCGCGTGAGAAAGAGCGCAAGAAGGTCGGACTCAAGCGCGCGCGCAAGGCACCGCAGTACACCAAGCGGTAGTTGGCAGCCGAACGCTCACACACGAAACGCAGCACAACCCAGGGGCGCGACGGAGGAACATCCCCCGTCGCGTCCTTTCCCACGCCCCGTGAGACCCGCCGCGCAAAACGGGGTTGGCGCGGCGGAGGTGTGTGGCGTTATCGATATGGCAGGCGGTTGAAACCGCGCCTCGGGGTGCGGCGGCACCACGAAACCCGCCTGCGCGGGTTAGGAGGCAACACGCTCGCGACGGTCCTATCCCATGAAGATGGGTTTCGTGGTGCCGCCGCACCCCGCGCTGCTCTGCCACCGCCGCGCCTCGGGGCCACCACCGCCTGCTACCCCATCCCGATCTCCCTCGCACGACGTTGAATCGCAGCCCCCACCATCCCACCCAAGATGTTAGAATCTCCCATCGCACCTAGCGAATACGCCGCCCGCGAGAAGGGGAGTGGGATTGGGGCCGACGAAGATCCTCGCGTGGCTGGTCCATCTCTACACCGCCAGCAGTGCGGCGCTCGGTGCCTGGGCGCTCCTGGCCGTGTTCGGCGGCGACTTCCGCCTCGCCTGGGCGCTGCTCACGGCCACCATCTTCATCGACTCGACCGACGGTGTGCTCGCGCGCCAGTTCCGCGTTAAGGAGACGCTGCCGAGCGTCGATGGGCGGCGTCTCGACGACATCGTGGACTATCTCTGCTGGGTCTTCGTCCCCTTGCTCCTGCTGGTCGAGGCGAATATCCTGCCCGCCTGGTCGATCGCCGCGCCACTGCTGGCGAGCGGCTACGGCTTTGCCCAGGCCGACGCCAAGACCGAGGATCACTACTTCCTCGGCTTCCCGTCATACTGGAGCATCATCGCCTTCATCCTGTTCGAGTTCCAGGTCGGGATGCCTTTCTCGGTCGCGCTCATCCTCTTCCTGAGCGTCATGGTCTTCGTGCCGATCCGCTACCCCTACCCATCGCGAATGCGCACGCTGCGCTTGCCGACGATCCTGCTGGGCCTGCCCTGGATGGCGATCGGCATCGCCCTGATCGTCCTCTTGCCGGAGCGCCCGCGCTGGTTGGCCCTCCTCTACTGCTACTACCCGGCCTACTACGCGCTGCTGACCGTTTATCTCTTGTGGCAACGCCGCCGCGAAATGGGCATGCACACGGCCTCGCTCCAGCCTTGACCGCCCCTTGATCGCGCCGCGCGGCCCGTACAGGCGCATCCTACGGCATATTACGCAAGCTGCTACCATCGGTATTGACATCGGTATCGCTAGTTGGAGGACATGATGACCGGGACACCCGCGCCGCCGATGGAACTGGGGATCGCCACGGCGCAGACCGAGCCGTTCGCGCAGACCGCTGAGCGCTGGCGGGCCATCGAAACGCTCGGCTTCGATAGCGCCTGGCTCTTCGATCATTTCATGACGACGAGCAAGGTGCCGGATCACACCTACCTGGAAGCGTGGACCGCCCTGGCCGCCCTGGCGATGGTCACCTCGCGGGTCGGCCTCGGCATCCTCGTCAGCGGCAATACCTACCGCCCGCCCGCGCTGCTGGCGAAGGAAGCGGTGACGGTCGATCACATCTCGAACGGACGCCTCACGATCGGACTCGGCGCGGGCTGGCACGAGCCGGAGCATCGCGCCTACGGCTTCTTCTTCCCCTCACCGGTCGAGCGGGTGGCGCGCTTCGAGGAATCGCTCCAGGTCATCCGGGCGCTGCTGACCGAGGAGCGCGCCACCTTCGCTGGGCGCTATTATCAGCTCGAAGACGCCCCGTTCGAGCCGAAGCCGGTGCGTCCCACGGGCATCCCAATCGTCGTCGGCACCAGCGGCGAGCGGATGCTGCGCCTCGTGGCGCGCTACGCCGATAGCTGGAACATGGTCGGCAGCCCGGAAGAGATCGCCGAGCGCGGCAAAGTGCTGCTGGACGCCTGCGCCGCGATCGGTCGCGACCCGCGCGAGATCCGCTGGTCCGCCGCCGCCTGGCCGAACCGGGTCGGTGGCGACCCGCTCGCCTCGGTCGAGTCCTACCGCGACCTCATCGGGCGTTACCGCGAGGCCGGGGTCAGCGAAGTCATCTGTATCTGGCAGAAAGACTTGCCCTCGGGGGCCATCGAGCGTATCGCCGCCGAACTGCCCCACCTACGCCGCGCATAATCCCCGCTTTTGCCCCCCAGTCCCCGCAGGGGGGACTTCGTGGCGGAGCCTTCAGCCGGGACTTCAGTCCAACGGCACCCCCGCGCCGTCACGCCGACCCTACCCGCCCGCCCCGCCTCAAACGCACTGCCAGTCCGCGCAGGCGGGCCCCGCTACGTTCTGCCGTAGACTTCGTGGCCGCCGCCCTTCGCCGAGTGCCTGCCCTGCACAGTAGCAGGGTTTCACCCCGGATCTCCGCGCCGTATGTACGCCCCCAAACCCGTCACGCCGTAGCGCCGTCCCCACCCCCCGCCTTGCCCCAATCCCATCCCACCCGCTAGACTGGATCAGGCCAATATCCGTGGCCTGGGCCGTGGCGGGGCAAGTGGGAAGGCGGGCGAGACCTGATGCGGTGGTTCGGTGGCGCGGCGGGCGCGGCGTTAGCGCGCCCACAGGCGCGGGAGGACACGAAAGAGGAGGGCCGGGCCGTCAATCGGCTCGCCGGGCCGATCATCGCCGACGGCCTCTTCCAGACCGCGCTCGACCTGACCAACCTGGCCCTGCTCGGACGCCTCGGCACGATCGTCCTGTCGGGCGTCGGCGCGGCGACCCAGGTGATCCAGCTCGGCATCGCCGCGCTCGGCGCGGTGAGCGTCGGCGGCATGGTGCTGGCGGCGCAGTCGCGCGGCGCGCGGGACACGAGCGGCCAGGGGCGCATCACCGGCCAGGCGCTGCTGATCGGCGTGCTGATCGGCGTCGTGCTGGGCCTGCCCGCCGCCCTGTTCGCCAACCCCCTCCTCCGCCTCATCGGCGCGGACGAGGCCATCGCCGCCCAGGGGACGGTCTACCTCCAATTCGCCGGGCTCGCCTTCCCGGCGCTGGCCGTGATGACCGTCGCCGCCGCCGTGCTGCGCGGACTCGGCAACAGCCGCACCCCGATGGCGGTCACCGGCCTGACGAACCTCGTCAACATCGCCATCTCCGCCTCGCTGATCTTCGGGCCGCCGCACCTCGGGGTCGCGGGCGCGGCGGTCGGCGCGGCGGTCGCGCGCCTCGCGGGGGCGCTCCTGCTGTTCGTCGCCATCTGGCGTTCGGGGGTGCTGCGCGGCGCGCGTCTCCGCCCCGAACTGGCGACCATGCGGCGGATCCTGCGCGTGGGGCTGCCCGCGCTCGGCGAGCAACTGATCCTGACGATCGGCCTGCTCGGCTATGGCCTGATCGCCCTGCGCCTCGGGGCGACGGTCTACGCCGGCCAGCGCGTCGGCATCACGCTGATCGGCCTCGCCTGGATGCCCGCATTCGGGTACGGCGCGAGCGCGACCGCCCTTGTCGGCCAGGCGATCGGCGCGCGTGCCCCGGAACGCGCGCGCACCCTGGCCCGCCTCGCCGCCAAACATGCCGTCATCTGGATGACCGGCCTGGCGGTCGTCTGCTTCATCGTCGCCGAGCCGCTCGTCGGCCTCTTCACGAACGACCCCGAGGTGCGGCGGATCGCCGCGATCGGCCTGCGCGTCCTCTGCTTCGGGCAGCCCTTCTGGGGACTCGGTCAGGTCTATGCGGGGGCCTTGCGCGGCGCGGGCAACACCCGCTTCCCGATGCTGGCGACGGCGATCGGCGTCTGGCTGGTGCGCCTGCCGACCGCGTGGTTCTTCGGCATCGTGCTCGGGCTGGGCCTGCCCGGCATCTTCATCTCCAACAGCGTCGATGCGGCCACGCGCGCCGCCTTCGTCACCTACCGCTTCATGCGCGGCAGATGGCACGAACCCCTGCCCGCCCACCCTCCCGGCGACTGACCGCAGCATCCCGCCCCCACCCTCCCCGCGTCGGGGAGGGTCGCCGCCCGCAGGCGGCGGGGAGAGGTCCCCCCATCACCATCAAGGAGGCCATCACCATGCTCGAACTCCACGCCCTGCGCCTGACCCCGGCCTACCACGAGCGGGTATGGGGCGGGCAACGCCTGCGCCCTGCCACGCCCCCGATCGGTGAGGGCTGGATTGTCCATGAAGACGATCGCGTCGCCAACGGCCCCCACGCGGGGCGTTCCCTGGCCGAGCTGACGGCGGAGTTCGGAGAGGCACTGCTGGGTCGTGTGCCGCTCGCGCGTACTGGCGAGCGCTTCCCGCTGCTGATCAAGCTGCTCGACACCGCCGACTGGCTCTCGGTGCAGGTCCACCCGAACGACCGGCAGGCGGCGCAACTCGCCGGACCGGGCCACTTCGGCAAAACGGAAGCCTGGCACATCCTGGAGGCCGCGCCGGATGCGGCGATCCTCTGCGGCCTGCTGCCGGGCACGAACCACGCCATGCTCGCCGACGCCATCCGCAACGGCACGGTCGTGGCCCTCGCGCGCCGTCTCGCGGTCGCGGCAGGCGACAGCATCTTCATCGCGGCCGGGACGATCCACGCGCTCGGGCCGGGCCTCCTCCTCTACGAAGTGCAGCAAACCTCGGACATCACCTATCGCGTCTACGATTGGGACCGCCCGCAATCGGCGGGGCGCGCGCTGCACATCGAGCAGTCGCTCGCGGTGTCCGACCCCGAGCGCGGCGGCGAGGTGATCCCTCCCAGCGCGGTGCCGCAGAGCAGCGCCACTCTCGTTTCCTGCCCCTACTTCACGCTCGACGCCCTCAGCGCCACCACAGCGGCACCGCTCGACCTCGACACGCACGGCGACTCATTCCACGCGCTCACCGCGATCGAAGGCCAAGCCCGCATCGTGGGGGTCGGGTGGGTGGAAACGCTCGACCGCTTCGAGACCGCCATCATCCCTGCCACCTGCGGCCCCTATCAAATCCAAGCCGCCACGGGCAGCAAGCTGCTACGGTCGCGCGTCGTCTGATGGACGCGCCACGGCTTGAACCGACCAACTGCCGACGAATCATCGTCGTCGGTACCTCCGGCTCGGGGAAGACCACGCTGGCGACGCGGCTTGCCCGGCACTGGAGCTTGCCCTACATCGAACTCGATGCGTTGTACTGGGGGCCGGGATGGACCCCTGCCACGCCCGCAGCGTTTCGCGCGCGGGTCGCCGCTGCCATCGCGGGCGAGCGTTGGATCGTGGATGGCAACTACAGCGTTGCGCGCGACCTCCTCTGGTCGCGCGCCGATACGCTGGTGTGGCTCGATTATCCGCTCGGGGTCAACCTCTGGCGACTGCTGCTCCGCTCCACCCGGCGCATCGTAACGCGCGAGGCGCTGTGGAACGGGAACCGCGAGACGTTCCGCGAAACATTCCTCAGTCGCGAATCGCTTATCATTGAGGCCTGGCGAACGCATGGTCGGCGCCGCCATGAATTCCCAACGCTGCTCCACCAGCCCGCGTATAGCCACCTGACCATCGTGCGGCACCACACGCCACAAGCAACACGCCGCTGGCTCACTCACGTACGCTAGCGGCGTATCTTCAAGTGCCAGCGATCAACGACCGCGCCGTAGAACACCTCTACTCACGTCTCACGTCTCACGCCTCACGACCCACGCCTACCGCACCCCATACTGCGCCGGGCTTGCGTTCAGACACGCCGCGATCCGTTGACAAGCGACGGCGAGGGCGCGCTCCACGCCCCACGGGGTGCGGAACGCGGTCACGCGCGCGCCGATCTCGTCGACCGACTCGCCGTGAGCGTACCAGAACACGATCCGGGTCAGCCGCTGCTGATAGTGGAAGGGGCAATGCACCACGTCCGGCACCAGTGGCAGCCAGTCCGACGAGCGGGCGACGCAGCGGCTCACCGCCCGCCCACGCTCGCTCGTCGCGCCCTCGCGCAGGAGTTCCCTGACCTCGCGCGCGGTGAAACCGGGGGTACGGATGAGCCAGCCGGTGCGACCGATCGGCAAGAGGCGGCGCGGATCGAGCGATTTCGTCGTGGCCATAGGGCGCACCTCTCCGAAGTCTCGGGCCGAAGCCCACGGATCGGTGGCGCGGCGGGCCACGCGATCCCCATCGTGTGCGCTTCGCGAATGCCTACGGGGTTCGCTGTCGGGTTCGGGCGGGAAGCGTGCGTGCGCCCTTCGTGCCGCGACCGATGACCATGCGGCGCGATTCACCCCTATCGCGAGTGGGTTCCCCGTCCAACCATAAGCCTGATTGGTTCGGCGTGGCGTGCTCGCCGCGAATCTTCTCCGCAGGAAAATCAGACCGCTACGGCGAGGAGCAGGGCGCACAACCGGGCCATATGTCCAGTATAGCCACTCCTTGTATCGCTCGCTACTTCGCACACCCTGGGCAAGCTGCTTTTAAAACGCCTGAACGCCCCTATCTGTTCCCGCACCTTCGGCGAGCGACGACGGGCGCCACCGGCGGGGCAGGGCATTTCCCCCTACGATGCTACCGGCGGAAAGTACTAGCGCCACCCGTCCGAAGGGCCTATGCCCATCCGGCTGGCGGCGCAACATACTTCTTCCATGCCGCAGCTTCCTCCCCGCTCGATCGTCCGCAGGAGGCCCCCGATGCGCCGGTTGCTCTACCTCGGTCTGTGCCTCTGCCTCTTCCTGGTGGCCTGCGGGGGGAGCGCGCCCGCCGAGCAGGCGTGGACCAGCGCGCAGACCCCGCCAGGCGCGGTCCAATCGACCGTGGCGCTCGTCGTGCCGACTCCCACCATCATGCCCACCGCCACGCCCACCGCCCGTCCCACTCCTACCCTCAAAGCCCCCACCTCCAGCCCGACACGCCCTCGCCCCTCCCCGCCTGCCACGATCGCGCCCACCGTCGCGCCCACCTTCCCACCGGCCCGCCTGGCGGTCGTCCGCACCGTGAGGGAGCAGACCGCGCGGTGCAGCGTCGGCTTGCCCGCAGGGTTCTCCGACGACCCGACCGAGGCCAACGTCTGGCGTACCGCCGACCGTCTCGTCTCCGTGAAGCTTGAAGCGCCCAGCGCCGCCATCGTCTCGCTCGACAGCGCCGTCGCCGCCGGGCTCGGCGAGCTACAGGGGCGGCTGGCGAGCTTTCGTGAGGTGTCGCGCAATGGCGAGGGGTACGCGCGCCGCGTCGCCTTCACCGGGCAGATCGGCGGGGCGTCCGGTTGGGGCACCCTCGCCTTGCGCCAGTTCGGACTCGACTTCTGTCAGGTGACGGTCCTCGCCACCACCGGGACGACCCTACTCCTCGACCCGCTGATCGAGACCATGTCCGCATCCCTCGTCGCCGCCAACCCGCGTCCCGCCCCCCTCGGCTATCTGGCCCTCGGCGACTCCTACGCCGTCGGCGTCGGCGCGACCGACCCCGCCACCGGCGGCTATGCCGCGCGGTTCGCCGCCACCCTGCGCGGGCCGCAAGGCGAGCCGGTCGGCCTGCGGAACCTCGCCATCCCCGGCGCGACCAGCGCCGACTATCTCGGCGACTGGCCGACGCGCGGCCAGGAGGGCACCGCGCCGCTCGCCGCCGCAGTACGCGCGCTCGCCGTCGGCGGCGTCACCGTCGTGACGATCGACATCGGCGGGAACGATGTCCTGCGACTGCTGAAGCCGGGCCAGCCCTGTGCCGATGCGGATATCGCGGGCGCAGCCTGCCTGGCCGCGATGCGCGAGGCGCTGCAAACCATGAGCGCCCCGAGTCTGCCCCGCATCCTCGGGGCGCTCACCGAGGCCGCCGCGCCGGGGACCCAGATCTTCGTCCTGACCTACCCCAACCCCTTCTCGGCCGGCCAATCGTCGCTCGCGGAGGCGCGCACCGGCCTGGCGCTGGCCGAACTGAACGCCCTGATCGCGGAAACCGTACGCGCACTCGCAACGGGCGCGTCGGCCCGCCAAGTGACCCTCACGCTGGTCGATCTCGCGCCGCTCTTCACGGGCGAAGGGGCCAACCTCACCCACATCCGCGACACGCCGCCCGACATCCACCCCAACGACGTCGGCCACCGCACCATCGCCGAAGCCCTCACCCGCGCTCAGAAGCGTTGAGCAACCTGGGCCGGTAATAGCCACGTGCCCCCGCTTTGTAGCGATGTGTAGGATTGGCCGTGGTCATTCTGCCCTCCCTTTCAGGGGAGGGTCGCTGCCGCAGCAGCGGGGAGGGGTCCGCCCCCTCACAACTCACGACTCACGCCCCACGACTCACGACTCCCGTCCCCCTCTAACGCCGTGGCGTCGGCACCGCCGAGGGCACCGTCCCGGTTGGGTTGGGATCCCGCGCATCGTCCCCGAGAACGATCAGGATCTCGACGCCGCCCGGTGCCACGCCGGTCCCGCGCAGCACCGACTCCTCGGTCAGACCGAGCGCCTTGGCGGCCAGGATCGCCGTGTCCGGCCTCCCATACTCGTAGATAATCGTCTGCGCCAGCGGCAGCGGTGCCTCGGTCACGACCGTCGGATCGACAATCGCCCCGCTCAACCCGCGCGCCTTCAGCGCCTCGACCGACCGCGCCGCGAATCGGTCGCGCCGGGTGCCGTTCCGCACCCCGATGCGCACCCCGAGATCGGGGGTTGGCGTGGGACCGACCACGCCGATATTCGGGATCATTTCCCGCAGGCGCTTTCGCGCGTCAACCGTCTCGATATGCACGTAGGAGGTGCCATCCGGCCCGATCTCTTCGGAGGCCAGATCCTGGAGGGTGTACGACTTCACCTGGGGGATAGTCGAGGCGAGATTCGCCAGGGCGGGCAATTCCTCGCGCGGGAGATTGGTCCGCACCGAACTGCCGAGAATCTCGAGCATCGGGAAGAACTTGTTGATCAGGTTACCGGCGAGCGCCTGCCGCTGCAACGCCAGGATGATCTCCTGCTGCCGTTGCGACCGACCGAAATCGCTGTCGCCATGGCGGGTGCGCGCATATTGGAGGGCCGTCTTGCCATCGAGGTGCTGCACGCCCGCCGGGAAATACAGCTTGGTGAAGCCATAGGTTTCGGTGGGATACTCGTCGTCCACGATCGGGTAGGGCGGATCGACATCGACACCGCCGAACGCATCGACCACCTTCTCGAAGCCCCGGAAATCGACCTCCGCGAAATAGGGGACTTCAAGTTGAAAGTTGGACTTCAGCGTCAGACGCAGCAAGCCCACCCCGCCGCCGACCCGCTTGTCGCGGTCACCATAGGCATAGGCGGCGTTCAGTTTATCGGGGCCGTAGCCGGGAATCGTGACCTTCATGTCGCGCGGCAGCGACATCATCCCGATCGTCTTCCCCGCTGGATCGATGCTGACCAAGATTATCGTATCGGTGCGCGCGAACTCGTCATCCGGGCGCCTGTCCACGCCGATGACCGCGATGTTGATCCGCTCTTTCTTGTTCCAGTCCGGCAAGGCGATCGGCACGTCGCCCGGCACGTCGATCGGGAGTTCCCCCGTCACCGATGGCGCTGTCGCCACGAAGCTCTGCCCGATCGTCGCATCGACCCGATAGAGGAAGGGGGCCATCCCCAGGATCGCGACGATCGCCATGACCGGCCCGATGGCGAAGAAATAGGCCAGGCGCGGTCGACGCTCCGGCAGGGTGGTGGAGCGCGTCTGGGCACGATACATCTGCCGATGCCGATTGAGGCGCTGGCGTCGCTGCAACCATGTCCGCGTCGCTTGGAGCCGTCCCGTATCTTGCGCCATCGCCCCGTTTCGCTCGGCCTGTCAGGTCAGTCATGCGCGCCGCAACAGTCTAACGCTTCAACGCACGACCACGCGGCTCAGTAGCGCCCCCTCGTCCTCATCTCCTCCAGCAGAGCGTCGGGGCAGTATACCGAGCGACACCGCGCAGTGTCCACCCTGCCTCGGGGCGGGGGCGATTCAGCATCGTGCGCAGACGGTGACGACGAGGTGGCAGGCGGTTGAGGCCCCGCTGCGCGCTGCCACCACCGCGCCTCGGGGTGCGGCGGCACCACGAAACCCACCTACGTGGGTTAGGATGGGCGTAAATCTAACCCGCGCAGGCGGGTTTCGTGGCCCGCAGGCCCCGAGGCGCGGTGGTGGCAGCGCGCAGCGGGGCCTCAACCGCCTGCCACCTCGTCGTCACCACCGTCTACTCTCGCCGCGCAAAACATTGAATCGCACCCCCACGCCACGATCTCCACCGGCATCGCCCATCCCCCCACCTCAGCCCCCCAGTCCCCGCAGGGGGACTTCGCGGTCGCAGCCTTCAGCCGGGACGGTGGCAGAGCCCGGCGGGGCCGCAGTCCAACGGCCCTCTGCCTCGCCCGCTCCCCACGCCCCCCGTCCCCCGCGCCACCGTCCGCGCCCCCGCCGCGTCCCCACCATCCTCACCCCGCCGCATCCTCCCGGTGCGTCAGCATCGCGCGCAGCACCAGGCGCTCCTCCGATGCCAGCACGAGCGCCAGATCGTTCGGCCCGATCTGCTGGAACAGCTTCTCCATCGCGGCCGATTCGTCGGCGACGCTCTGCACGATCGGCGGCAGGCGCAGGCGCGCGATACTGGTCCTCAACGCCCTCGCCACCTCCGGGTCCGTCTCTTGCGCCGTGTCATGGTGCAAAATGATCAGATCGAACGACTGGCCGAGCAGTCGGCCGAAATCGGGCGCGACGACCCGGTCGAGCTTCGCGTCGGAGAGGACCGCGATCCGCCGCCGCCGATGCAGCACCTTCCGCAGGCTGCGCACGAGCGCGCGCGCGCTGAACGCGTCTTGCAGGCGGTCCACCAGGATCGTCGCGCCCGCGATCGTGAACTGATTGCACGCGCCGGGCATCACGGTCGGGGCCGAGGTGAACTTGTACAGCGTCGCCGCGATCTGGGTCGCTGACACCCCCAGGTGCCACGCCGCCGCCGCCGCCGCCAGGGCATTTTGCACCTGGAAAAGGATCGCCCCACCGAGCGCCAGCGCCACCTCGCGCATCGGCAGGACCGGTCGCGAACTCCGCCCCTCGCAGAGGACGATCATCCCGCCGGAAATCGTGACCGCCCGCCCTCCGCTCGCCAGATGCGCCCTGACGATCGGGTTGCTCCGCGAGACGCTGTAGTAGATCGGCTCCGCCGTTGTCGCGGACCCCTCATCGGCCACGGCGAGATCGTCCGCGTTGAGCACCAGCGCGCCTTGCGGATTGATCGCGTGGGCGATGGCGAGTTGGGCCTGCCGCTCGATCATCGAGCGCTTCTCGGCGATGCAGAGGCGGTCGTTGCCGCAGAACGAGGTGATGATGCCGAGGCCGTACATCGCGGTCGGCAGTCCCACCGCCACAACGGTCCGGGCGTCGAGTTCCTGGATCGCCAGATCGAGTTCCCCCTCGGCGAGGGAGCGCAACGCCACGCCCCAGGGGATCAACTCGCCGATCTGCCGTCGCCCATGCACCCAGACCCCTTGATTGGTCCAGAGGGCCAGGCGGTCCTGGCGGGTGCGGAGCATCGCTTCGAGCAGGCGCGCGGTCGTCGTCTTACCCCAGCGACCGCCGATCGCGACGAGCGGCAATACCCGCCTCGCGACGGGCGCTGCCTGGGGGGTGGCGATGGCGTCGGCGATTTCCGGCATCTCGTGGAGACTCACTTAATCGGCGCGGGGGCCGCGCGTCGCGCACGGGCGCGCTCCGTTTGTGCGCGCCCAGGTGTTCCGTCGCCGTCGTGCGGCAGCGCGTCGACATCTGCGGCCTGGGGCGCATAGATCGGTGCCTCGGCCGCCCCGCCCCGCCGCAATTGCAGCCAGAGTGCCAGCATGGGGAGGCCGAACGCGACGACATTGTGGACCGGATAGACGCTGCCGCGATCGAAGGGGAGCTGATTCCCCCACAGCACGTAGAACACCAGCACCGAGGCCGAGAAGGTGAACGTCGTCGCCGTCACGAGGCGACCGGAGACGAGCGGCGCGAGCGCGACGAGCCAGGTGACATACCAGGGCCAGAACCAGGGCGTCGCCAGGACCAGATAGCCGGACAAGATCCAGAACGAGCTGTGCAGCCAACTGGTCACATCCCGGCTACGCCAGGTCAGCACCAGCCAGATGGCGAGGAACGCCAGCCGTCCGGCGGTCATTACCAGCACACCGGCGATCTCGGCGTTCACGCCCGACGGCAGGACCGCCGCGAAGAGCCCCCGCACACTCCAGTAGACCAGTTGCAGCAGCGAATTCTCATACTTGGAGGCGGCCGAGGAGCCGAGCAGGAAGAGCGGATTGCGGAGGGCCGACGCGAAGGGTGCCCAGAGGATCGCGAAGGTTCCCAGCCCGACCGCGCCCGCCGTGCCGAAGGCCAGCACCCGCGCCCGGAACAAGCGCCAATCCACCCGTCCGGTCGCTGATGGCGGGGTACTCACCGCGCCGTCCCCTGTCGCCGGGACGCGGCGACGGCGCACCCGCGCGAGCCAACGTCCGAGATCGCGCCCATACTCGGGCGGGGTGGTGCGCCAGAGGAGGAGCAGATAGGCCGGCACGATCAGCAGGGTGATGAACTTCGTCAGGACCGAGAGCGCCAGCAACAGCGCCACCAGCCATGGGCGCGGTCGCTCCGCCACTAGCGCCGCGATGGCGGCCAGCAGGAAGAAGATCAGCCCGGCATCGTTGTGGCCGTTCCCGGCGAACTCGATCAGCGCGAGGGGATTCCAAGCGTAAAAAATCGTCCCGGCGAGCTGGTCACGCGGGTGGAGGTGGCCGAGAATCAGCCAGATCAGGGCCGCATTCCCCAGGTGGAAGGCGAGGCCGAGCATACGGAAGCTGACGATGTAGCCCCAGATATTGGTCGTCGCCAGGGGCGCGACGACCTTGTACAGCGCGGTACAGAGCAGCGTCCAGACCGGCCCATAGACCGAGACCGCGTCGTGCCAGTCGATCAGCCGGAAGTTGAAATCGAACTGCATGTTGTTCGGCGTGGTCGTGTACGGGTTCAGGCCATACGCGCCGAAGGCCCGACCGTAGACCAGATAGCTGAGGACATCTTTCGAGAAGAGGCGGGGCAGGGTCAGCAGGCAGAGGCCCGCGCCGAACGCGCCCGCCAGGATCGGTCGCCAGCCGTCGCGGGCCTCGCGCCCGCCCAACTCGCGCAGCGCCCGCCAGAGCGTCCAGGCGAAGGCGACGATCATCCCGACGAAGAGGAGTCCGGCGAGCGCGATCAGGGCGTAGAGGAGCGCGCTACGCTGGACGCGCCCGAAGGTGAGCGCCCGCGCGAGGAGCGCGAAGAGCAGGTACAGCCCGACCAGGACCAAGCTATGGGGGGCGATGATCCCCCAGCGATCCACCAGCCTGCGGCGCACGGCCTGCATCCGCCGGTCACGGGGGGGCACGGTCCGCTCGGTCGCGGGCGCTGCCTGCAACACGGGCTCCACTTTTATTTTCCGGGGCCGTACCCTGCTTGCCACGCCTGGCCCTCGCCCTATCCTGCGGTCATCCTGCGATCATCCGACGGTCATCTCGGCAAGCATACGCCGCAGCAGCGGCAGGGCCAGCGCAGTCGCCCTGGCCCGGTGACTGATCGCGTTCTTCTCCGCCAGCGACATCTCGGCCAACGTCGCGCCCTGCCCCGCCACCAGGAAGAGCGGATCATAGCCGAACCCGCCCGCGCCGCGCGGCGTGGTCAGCACCGTCCCCTCGCAGGCGGCCTCGACCACCTCGACCGTGCCGTTTGGCAGGGCGATGGCGATGGCGCAGCGGAAGCGCCCGCCCCGCGCCGCCTCCGGCACGTCGGCCAACGCCGCGATCAGCCGTCGCCGGTTGGCCGCCTCGTCCGCCGGTTCGCCCGCGTAACGCGCCGAGCGGACCCCCGGTGCCCCCCCGAGCGCGTCGACCTCGAGCCCCGAATCGTCCGCGAGGGCGGGCAGGCCGCTGTGGCTCGCGGCATGTCGCGCCTTCAGGATCGCGTTCGCCGCGAAGGTGGCCCCCGTTTCCGGCGGGGCCTCCAGCCCGACCTCGTCGAGCCCCAAGGTCCGCAACGGCAGCCCGCCCTCAGCGAGCAGCCGCGCGAACTCGCGGATCTTGCCGGGATTCGCGGTCGCCAGAACGATTGTATGCACGTCGTTCATCCGTTCATTCTTGGATGGCGGCGAACGGCGGCGTGGCGTCGTCCGCCGCTCACGCCCCGTTCCCCAGCGGTACGTATTCGTCCGCCTGGTTCGGGTGCTCGTACCCCGCGTCGAGTCCGAACAAACGCGCCGCGTTAAGCGTCGTCGCGGCCCCCACCTCGGCGACGGTGCTCCCGCGCGCCGCCGCGATCGCCTCCGCCGTGTAGGGCAGGAACGCCGGTTCGTTGCGCCGCCCCCGTCTGGCCTGCGGTGCCAGGTAGGGGCAATCGGTCTCCAGCAGCAGTCGCTCCAACGGGATCGCGCGGGCGAGATCGCGCTGATGCTCCGCCTTCGGATAGCTGATCGGCCCGGTCAGCGAGAGGTACAATCCGCGTTCCAACGCCCGCTCGGCGGTCGCCAAACTGCCCGAATACGAGTGTAGCACCCCGCGTGTGATGCCCGCCTCGGCTAGCAACGTCACCGCCTCGTCCTCAGCCGACCGACTATGAATCACCACCGGCAGTTCGAGTTCGCGCGCCAGCGCCGATTGTGCCCGGAACGCGGCCCGCTGCGCGTCGCGCGGCGCGTGGTCGCGATAGAAGTCCAGACCGATCTCGCCGAGTCCCACGACGCGCGGCCCGCGCAGCGCGGCGCGCAGTCGCTCGGCCAGGGCCGCGTCCCAGGTGGCCGCCTCGTGCGGGTGGAGCCCCAGCACCGCGTAGACCCCGGCATGAGCGGCGCAGAGGGCGGCAGTCGTCTCCCAGCGTCGTTCATTGTAGCCAACGTTGATGATCGCCACGACACCGGCCTCGCGCGCGCGGGCCAGCACCGCCTCGCGGTCCGCGTCGAAAGCCTCGTCATCCAGGTGCGCGTGCGAATCGATCAGCATTCTTCGCCTGTCGCGAGCGTTGCCCGGCGACTTCCCCCCGCAGCATGGACGCCCGGCGCACCATGCGCCGTTTCTACCGACAATCCCGCCAACCCCATTCTAACCTACCGCACCGCCCCCCGCATCGGTCGGACCATGGAGAACGATCCAGCCAAGATGAACACCGCCGTCCCCACCCTCCCTTTTAGGGGAGGGGTCACGCCCAACGCGCCCCGCGAACCGCCCGCCCATCGTCAGCGGCGCAGCCCCGAGCCCCCCATCCGCACATAGTCGTCGGATCACCCCCCTCTCCCCCCTCTCCCCCCTCTCCTCGGATGGGGAGAGGGGGGAGAGGGGGTGGCGAGCCGCAGCGATGCCGGGGGTGAGGGTGCCCCGCCGCCGCCACCGCCGCCGAAAGTAAGGTCCACCCCGCCCCACTCACCGCACCCCGATCCCCCCACGCCTCGTCCCCACCACCGCCCGCGTCGCCTCGCCATCCCGGCCCATCTGCTCCACCAGCGCCTCGATCGAGGGGAAATGCTCCTCCGGGCGCAGCCATTCCAGGAAATGCAACGTCAAGGGCCGGTCGTAGAGGTCGCCCTCCCAATCGAGCAGATGCGCCTCCACCTGTCGCTCGCCGTTATCGAACACCGGGCGTACCCCGACCGACGTCATCGCCGGGTGTTGCTCCACGATGCCCGGCACATCCACCAGGGTCGCGTAGATGCCGAGCGCCGGCACGATCAGTTCCGGGCGATGTTCGAGATTGGCGGTCGGGTAGCCGAGTTCCCGACCACGCTTCGCCCCATGCACCACCGTGCCGACCAGCGCATAGGGCCGACCGAGCAACCTGGCGGCCAGTCCGACGTTCCCATCGAGGACGTGGCGGCGGATGTTGGTGGCGCTGATCATCTCCGTCCCGTGCAGGCGGATCCGCTCCATGGTGTGGACCGTGAAGCCGTGCTCCGCGCCCAACTCCGCGAGGCGCCCCGCCGTCCCCCCACGCTTGTGACCGAGCGCGAAGTCGGCCCCGATCCACAACTCGCGCAACTCTGTCGCCGCGACCAGCCGCGCGATGAACTCCTCGGCGGTCTGCTGCGAGAATGCCCGGCTGAATGGCAGGATCGCCACCGCATCGACCCCGCTACAGGCCAGCAGCCGTTCCTTCTCCCCCGCCGTCGTCAGGCGTTGCGTCGGGGCATCCGGGCGGAAAATCGCCTCGGGATGCGGCTCGAAGGTGATCGCCAGGGCGCGCAACCCCTGCCGTCGCGCGCTCGCGACCGTCTGATCGATCAGGTGACGGTGTCCCAGGTGGACACCATCGAAGCGCCCGATCGTGACCGTATACGGACCCGTGCCGACCAGTTCCGCGAGGTCGCGCGTCACCAGTACCGCCGCGTCGCTCACCACGCCACCACCTTCTCGGGACGCCATGCGCCCCGCTCCGCGTCGAAACGTCCCAGGCCGAGCCAATCGCCATCGGTCGAATAGGCGCGACAGCGTTCATCCGGCGTGCCGCGCCCGAGTCCCAGATCCTTGCCCTGTCGCCAGGCGAGCGTCGCCGCCTCATCGAGCACGATCACCGGCCAGTCGAGCAGGGCCGCATCCGGGTGCAGGGCCAACTCCGGCCACGGCGTCTCCGCGAACGCGCGCTCGAACGCCCCGAGCGTCAGTGCCTGATCGAGGAAGAACGGCCCGGTCCGTAAGCGCGAGAGCCGCGCCAGGTGCGCCCCGCACCCGAGCGCCGCGCCGAGATCGCGCGCGATCGCCCGGATATAGGTCCCCTTGCTGCAATCGATCAGCAGCCGGACCACCGGCGACTCCCACGCGAGCAATGCCAGCGTCTCGATCCGCACCTGACGCGGCGCGCGCTCGACCGTCTCCCCCGCGCGCGCGATCTCGTAGAGTTTCCGCCCGCCCTGCTTGATCGCCGCATACATCGGCGGGATCTGCGCGATGCCGCCCCGGAAAGGGTCGAGCGCGCGCTCGATGTCCGCCGCGTCGAGCGACGGCACCGCCGCTTCGGCGACGATCATGCCATCCTGATCATCCGTGTCGGTCGCGATACCGAGGACGATCTCGGCGTGATAGGTCTTCCCCGCATCCTGCAAATGCTCGATGATCTTCGTCGCTGCGCCGACACAGACCGGTAGCACCCCGGTGGCCGCCGGATCGAGCGTCCCCGTATGCCCGACCTTCCGCTCGCCGATGATACGCCGAACCTTCGCCACCACATCGTGCGAGGTCCACCCCGATTCCTTGTCGATCACCAGGATGCCGTGGAGCCCCATGCCGCCCGCTTCTCCTCGACATCCAGCGCCCCCGAAACTCGCCCGCCCCGCTTCGCCCCATTACGATAAGTATACCCATCTGTCGCCGTCGCCTGTTATCGTGCTGGCATCGAGCGGGTGCGGTTCAAGATGTTGCACGGCGGGGGCGGAGGAGCCGTTGGACTGAGGCCCCGCCGGGCTCTGCCATCGTCCCGGCTGAAGGCGCGGCCACGAAGTCCCTTTACAGGGACTGGGATTGCTCGCGGAGGCGGAGAGGATCCCTCAGTACAATGCCAGGGGTGCGATTAGAATTCTTGCGCGGTGGGGGGAGCGGGCGCTATCCCCGCCCACCCGAGCCACCACCCTCCTCGCCCCCCAGTCCGCGCAGGCGGACTTCGTGGCGGAGCCTTCAGCCGGGACGATGGCAGAGCCCGGCGGGGCCTCAGTCCAACGGCCCTCCGCCTCCGCGAGCAATCCCCGGAACCCCTGCACCCGGCGGATGCAGAACGCCCCCCACCCGTGGCACCATCCTTGCACTTACCCGGCGACGGCGGGCCGACGTATGGCCTGCCGCTTGGCTGCGAACCCGCCTGCACCAACTGGGTCGCGGCCAACCATGATCACTGGGAAGGGATAGGAGGTAGACCGGTGCGAAGCTTACGACACTATCTGGCACTCGGCGGATTGGCAGTGGGCATGACGGCGCTCGCCGCATGTGGCGCGGACCCGACCGCCACCAGTCTCCCGGCGGCGTCCGCCGCCGCCTCGGCGCGACCGAGCACCGCGCCGTCCGCAGGGGCCTCGATCGCGCCGAGCGCGGCACCTTCGGCTGCGCCGGGTTCCGCGACACGTACGACGACCGCCGCGACCACCACGACCACCGGGACGGCCACCCGCGCCGCCTCGCCGACGACCAGCGCCGTCGGCACCGCCACCCGCGCCGGTTCCCCCGTCGTCGGCACTGCCACGCGGACCGGCAGCGCCACGCCGGGCGCCGCGACCCCCGCGCAGGCCTACACCGTCCTGCGCGCTCAGCCGAGTTCGCGGCAAGCCTGGATCTTCAGCGGCTTCAGCGTGGCCGGGCTGACCGGCGACCTGCGCCCGGTCTTCGAGTACAACGGTGGCAACCAGAAGGTCGCGCTGGCCGCTGGCGGCGTGAATCTGGAAGCCTATCAGGTCGGCGGCGCGACTTTCGTCTCGAACCCGCTCGGCGGTTTCCTGCCCGCCGACGCCAACAACCCCCTCTCCGCGCCCGCACAGACCCTTTTCGCCACGCCGACCGCGATCGTGAACACCCTCGCCCCGGCGAACGGCACCTACACCGCCTCCGGCGTCGAGACCATCAACGGGCGGCAGGCGACGCGCTACACCTCGAACGTCACCCTGGCCGACCTCAGCTTCGTGAACCCGGCCCTCGCGGGCCAGCGTGGCACCGCCGCGACGATCCTTTGGGTGGACAACGCCCAGGGCTACCTCGTGGCGATGGAGTCGACCATCCGCGCCGATCAGGCGACCGGCACCACCGCGACCGCGCGCCTGGACGTGACCAATGTGGGCCAAGTCCCGGCCATCGCCGTCCCGCGCTAACGCCGCCGCACCATCCGCACCCGAGTCCCCCCATCACTCGCTGCCTCGGACCCCTTCCCCCTCTCCCCTCTCCTCGGATGGGCGGGTGCCCTCTGGGCGGCAGGGTGGCAAGCCGCAGCGATGCCGGGGGTGAGGGTCCTCAGCCAGCACAAATAGATCAGGGGCGGGCACCAGCGCCCGCCCCTGATTCTTTGCGCCCACCGACCGCGTGCTACAATGCGGCCCTTCCTGCGGCGGCGCGACGACGCGCCCGCCCGCTGACACAACGCATTGGAGGGACGCGATGAGCGCGGCGATCGCCGCTGAGCGGCAACTGCTCGGCGATATCTGGACCAGCGACGAGGCATACCTGAACCTGCTGCACCTCTGCGACGAGTTGGGGAATCGCTGGGCGGGTAGCCCGAGCGAGCACGCGGCGGGCGAATTCATCCGCAGCAAACTCGATGCCTACGGCCTCCAGAATGTCCACCTGGAGCCGGTGCAATTCGGCGCGTGGGAGCGTGGCGAGGCGACCTTGCGGATGACCGCGCCCGTGACGAAGGACTTCTCTTGCGTGGCGTTGCCCTATTGCCCGACTGGCGACATCGAGGCGGAACTGATCGATGTGGGCGATGGTGAGGAGGAGGACTTCGCGCGGCTCGGCCAGGCGGTGCGCGGGAAGATCGCCCTCAGCGCCGCCGAGACGAACCCGCTCGGGCGACCGTCCGGCAAACTGAGCCATCGCACCGACAAGCTCGCCCGCGCCGTCGCCGCCGGGGCGCTCGGCTTCGTTTTCATCAACCAGAATCCCGGTCTGCTGCACATCACCGGGGGCATCGGTGCCGCCGGGGGCCAACCGGCGGCGATCATCGGCGTCGGCGTCTCCTGGGAGACCGGCTCGGCCATCCTGCGCCTGGCGAAGCGCGGCGACGGCGCGCGCCTGCACCTCCGCACCGGCGGGCGCTTCTTCGAGAACACCTCCTACAACGTCGTCGGCGAGATCCCCGGCGCGACCCATCCCGACGAGCTGGTCCTGGCCGGGGCGCATTACGACGGCCACGACATCTCGCAAGGCGCGCTCGACGACGGCGCGGGTACGGTGGTCTGCATGGAGGCGGCGCGTGCCCTGGCGGCCCTGCCGCGCGAGACGATCGGGCGCACCATCCGCTTCGTCCTCTTTTGCGGCGAGGAGGTCGGCCTGTTCGGCTCCTGGGCCTACACCGCCGACCATCGCGACGAGGCGGCCCGGACCCGCTTCATGCTGAACCTGGACACCGCCGGGCGCGGCAAGGGCGGGTCCGAGTCGTTATCGCTCACCGGCGCGCCCGATCTGCTCCCCTATTTCCGGGACCACGCCCTCGCCGCGAAGTACGCCTATCCGGTCGACCATCGTTTCCAGTCGCACTCGGACCACTTCCCCTACGCCTTGCGGGGCATCCCGACCGCCACCCTCAGCAGCCCCGACGATACCTCCACGCTGGTCGGGCGCGGCTGGGGCCACACCGAGGCCGACACGGTCGACAAAGCGACCCCGCGCGGCCTCCAGATGGCCGCCGCCCTCACCGCCCGTGTGCTGCTCCAGGTCGCGGGTGACGACTCCTTCCCCGGTCGGCGGCGCAGCCACGAAGAAGTATTGGAGCAAGTTCGCGAAGCTGGCCTCGAGGAGCGCCTGACCAGGACCGGCCGCCTCGACCTCGCCGGTGCTTGAGTGTCCGGGCGGTGCGGGCCACCTGGTGCCCGCACCGCGCCGGTCTGCCCGCAGAAAGCGCGCCCATGGCTAAACCTTCCGTGAAACCGTCACCCGCCGAGCGGGCTGGGCAAGACCCCGAAGAGGTGCCGCTGGGGATGCCGCGCTGGCCCGCCATCGTGGCGATCCTCGCCCTCGGGGTGCTCTACGTTTTCGTCTCCGATCGCTACCAGCTTGGCCCATCGTGGCTGGTGCTCGCCGTGTCGGCGGCGCTGCTCATCCCGCTGTCGATCGCGCGGTATCGCGGCCATCAGCGGACGACACATCTCCTGTCGCGCTTAACGCTCGCGGCGCTGACCGTCGCCGTGATCGCCAGCGCCACCCTGCTCGTGGTGCGGTTGACCGACACCGTGCCGACCCTCTTGCTGCGCGATGCGGCGCTGATCTGGATCGCGAACATCGGCACCTTCGCCCTCTGGTACTGGACAATCGACGGCGGTGGCCCCGCACAGCGCCACCCCGGTCGCCATGCCAGCACCGATTTCGCTTTCCCCCAGCAGCAGCAGGACGATGACGGCCTGGTCGAGGGGTGGTCGCCCGGCTTCATCGACTACCTCTTTCTTGCCTTCAACACCTCCACCGCCTTCAGCCCGACCGACACCCTGGTCCTCTCCCGTCAGGCCAAGCTGCTGATGATGCTGCAATCGCTGATCTCGCTGGTGGTCATCGCCGTCCTCGCCGCCCGCGCCATCAACACCCTCGGGGTCGGACAGTAGCAGCACGGACACCCCCTGCGACGTCTGCGCCCTTAAACAGCGGGACGGGGGCGATCCACGATCGCCCCCGTCCCGCTTTCGACCTTCGACCTTGAAGCCGTTAGTCCGCTATCACTCCCACCGGCTCCGCGACCGCCGGACTCTGTTCGCCAATCGCCCAGTCGGTCCAGATCTCGCCGGTGATGTACTCCTGCGCGTCGAGCGCGGCCATGCAGCCCTCCCCCGCCGCCGTGATCGCCTGGCGATAGCGGTGGTCGCGCACGTCGCCGGCGATGAAGACGCCGGGGATGTTCGAGGCGGTGTGCTCCTTGGCGATCAGGTAGCCCGAGTCGTCCATATCGAGCGAACCCTTGAAGATGTCGGTATTCGGTCGGTGGCCGATCGCGACGAAAACGCCCGCCACCGCCAACTCCGACTCCTGGCCGGTCTTGGCGTCGCGCAGGCGAATCCCGCTGACCGTCTTGTCGCCGACGATCTCGGTGATCTCGTTGTTCAGCGCCCACGCGATCTTCGGATTCTTGCGCGCGCGCTCCTGCATGATGTGCGAGGCGCGCAATTCCGCGCGGCGGTGGATGATCGTCACCTTCGAGGCGAGCTGCGTCAGGTAGGTCGCCTCCTCCATCGCCGTGTCGCCGCCGCCGACGACCGCGATCTCCTTGCCCCGGAAGAACGCGCCATCGCAGGTGGCGCAGGACGATACCCCGCGCCCACGCAGCCGCTCCTCCGATTCGAGGCCGAGCCAGAGGGCGGAGGCCCCGGTCGCGACGATCACTGTCTTGGCCTGATACGCCTCCTCGTAGTCGTCCTCGCCGGTGTAGGCGGTCAGCGGGCGCTTGGAGAAGTCCACGCGCGTCACGTCGTCCTCCACCAGCGTCGTGCCGAAGCGCACGGCCTGCTGGCGCATCTGATCCATCAACTCCGGCCCCATCACGCCGTTCGCGAAGCCGGGGAAGTTCTCGATCTCGGTCGTCAGCATCAACTGGCCGCCGGGCGTGCCGCCCGCGATCAGCCCGGTGAAGAGCAGCGTCTTCAGGTTCGCGCGGGCGGCATAGATCGCCGCCGTCCACCCGGACGGACCCGAGCCGATGATCATCACGTCGTACGCGTTGTCGCCCTTGCCATGCTCGGCCATTATCTCGCTCCCCATCCGCTATCAACTCGCGCGACTCGGCGTCTCGCCATCGTCGCGCCGCTCAACCATATAGTACAACGCCCCAGGCCGGGGCGCATTCCCACCTCCCCGTCCATTCGGGGCGAATCTGGCCGACAGGATAGCCATTGCGATAACGATTACCAGGGTTGGTCAAGTGCGCTTACGGATACGGCGAACGGTTGCCCAGCACGGTGATCGAGAACCAGAAGGCCAGGCTCGCCACGGTGCAATAGGCCAGCGCGGCGGCCCCCAGTAGCCTGCCGAGCCGACCGCGACCCCATAGCCACGCCACCGCGATCGCCGCCGCGATGGCGAGCGCCGGGCTAACGAAGATGAAGTAGCGCACCCAGATACCGGCGGTGAGGTGGACGATCCCGAAGCACACGCCGGTCGCCAAGATCGCCAGGATCGCCCAGCCGAGCCTGCTGCGTTCCCGCGCGAGGCGTATCCCCGCGATCAGGGCGGTCGTCACATAGAGCAGAAAGGGGAAGGCGAAGAGGCGCAGCCGCACGTAGTTCGGCTCCCAGCCGCGCTCATCGTCCGCCCCTGCCGGGAGGACCGCCACCCCGGTGAACATGCTGCGGATCGAATCGACCAGCAACTCGGTGAAGAAGCGGTAATAAAGCAGATAGACAACCACCCCGCTTAACGCGAGCGCGCCCAACAGCGCCAGCGCGCTGCCCCGCCCGTCGCGCCGCACCAGCCACAGGATGATCGCCAGCGGCGGCAGCAGCGCGACGGTCAAAACGAACGTGCCGGGGTGCGACAGGAGGGTCAGCGAGAGGAAGACAACGAGCGTACCCAGGAAGGCCGGCTTCGGCAAGTCATCCCAGTGGCCGATCACGATCGTCAGCACCACCAGCGTCGTCCATTGCCCGAAAAGGTTGGAGAAGAAGCCCCACCAGAGCAATTGGGACGACGCCGGGACCAAAATCGTGAAGGCGGCCCCGAGCAGCGGCGCGGGTTCCGCGAAGCGGCAGCGGCGCAGCAGGTAGCAGACCAGGATCGCCGAGGTGGCATCCAGCACCGGCACCAGGAAGCGGAGCGGCCAGGTGGTGTCACCGAGGAGCGCGGCGATCGGCGCGGCCAGCACGTACAGGGCGGGGCCGTAGGGGGTGCGTCGATAACCCCACTCGCTCACCACCGAGATCAGCAGGAACCGCCCATTGACGATGTCGTTCACGCGGTTGGCGTGGAACCCGAGATCGTGCGGGCGGAAGCCGGGGAAGACGATCCCCGCCAGATGGAACAGCGCCCCGCCGAGGACGATGCCGAGCAGGATTTGCTCGTGCTGCGCCGTCAGCGGCACCCCGCCCGCCGCGAAGAGTCGGCGCACGAGCGGGCGCAGCGCGAGCAGTGTGACCACCAGGATCGCCGCGACCAGGATCATGGCGCGCAGAAACGGGACGGCGTATTCTGGTCGCAACGCCTGCCAGAGCGCGATGCCCGCGATCGCCGCGCCGAGCACCGCGACCAGCGCGCGGCGCGGCACGCCGAGTCGCCCCATCACGCCCGCCAGCAGCCCCGCGAGCAGCAGCACCTGGAGCGCGTAGCCGGGTGGCGGCAGCAGGGGTCGCCAACTCGGCTCGCGTACCGGGGTCGCGGTCGCGCCGCTGAGGGCGAGCCCGAGTTGACGATCGTCGGTCGCGCCGGGCGGGTCGAACGTCGTCGTCGCGAGGCGGATCGTCAGATCCTCCGCCGCCAGCGCCGGTCGCGCGACGCGGAAGCGATACTCGCGAAACTCCGGCACCGTCTCGACGTGCGCGACCAGGCGTTGGTCGGCGAAGATGTCCAGCGCCGGTGAGGGCAACCCCGCCGGGCGCTGGCTCCCCACGCGCAACGCGACATCCCACGCCCCGTTGCCCGCCGCCGCCGGGATGATCAGCGCCGCGTCGTGTCCCATCCAGCGGAAGTCGGTGCCCCCAGCCTGCTCCTCGGTGAGGAAACCGTGCAGGTAGAGCCCGTTATCCGTGCGCGCGACATCGATGCCGTGCGTGCGGGGCAACTGATAGGCGACAGTGAGCAGCGGGATCGTCAGCAGCAGCAGCAGCAGGACCGGCCCCTGGCGCAACGTCGCGAATACCGGCGTGGCTTCCGCACCCAGCCAGTCCCGCATCGGCGCGGGGAGTGCCCGCCAGACCCGGTCGCCAAGACGGGCCTGCCTGCGCCGTTGCCCCGCCTTGGGCCGTCGAGCCGTGCTATCCGGACGCGCCCGCACCGCTGCCGTACCTCCTGAACAGAGCATCGCCGCTCCGTCACCATGGTCAAGCCGGAACCCGCGCTATAGTACACCCCGCCTCGCACGGCCAACAAGGCAGGAACTGCTTGGTCGCGCTCCTATAGGTGGTGGCGTATCGCATACCCCCTCCCGTCGTCCTGCCCACCCCTCTCCCCGCAGGGGCGTTCCCTGCTGCGGCAGGACCGGGCAATCGAACGCCCTCCCACCTCGCCCCACCCCACGTTCGTATATCACGCGAGCGGAGAGAACCTTTGCAACACGCCGCTACGAAGGCGGTGGCGCGACCGCTCCGGCCCGCGACACCGCCCCCGACACGATCATCAGCCCGCCGCCGCCGCGACCTTGCTCACCCGCGCCTCCTTCAAGTCGAGCGATTTCGTCTCGATCACCGGCTTCACCAGCGCCAGGAAGTCGGCGATCGACAACGCGCCCAACTGCTCCTCCGAGCGCAGGCGCACCGACACCGCGCCCGCCTCCACATCCCGGTCGCCCGCGACGAGCATGTAGGGGATCTTCTGCACCTGCGCGGCGCGAATCTTGTTGTTCATGCGGTTGCTGCTGTCATCGATCTCCACGCGCAGCCCCGCCTCGCGCAGTCGCGCCGCGACCTCCTGCATATAGGGGATGTGGCGATCGGCGATCGGGATCAGCTTCGCCTGCACCGGGGCCAGCCAGACCGGGAACGCCCCCGCGAAGTGTTCGATGATGACCCCCATGAACCGCTCGGTCGAGCCCGTCACCGCGCGGTGGATCACCACCGGCGTGCGCGGCTGCCCGTCCTCGGGGATATACTCGCAGCCGAGTCGCCCCGGCTGGATGAAGTCCACCTGGATCGTCGAGAGCTGCCACTCGCGCCCCAAGGCATCCTTCGCCATGAAGTCGGCCTTCGGGCCGTAGAAGGCGGCCTCCCCCTCGGCCGCGTCGTAAGCGACGCCGTTGGCATCGAGCGCCCCTTGCAGCGCCGCGATCGCCTTGCCCCACTTGTCAGGGTCGTCCACGTACTTCCCGTCGCCGCCGGGCAGCGAGAGTTGCACGCGGTAGTCGGTCAGGCCGTAGGTCTCCAGCACCTCCGTTATCAGGTGGAGGCAGCGGCTGAATTCCTCCTGGATCTGCTCCTCGGTGCAGAAGATGTGGCAGTCGTCCTGCGTCAGCGCGCGCACCCGCGTCAGGCCGGAGAGGGTGCCGCTCAGCTCGTAGCGATAAAGGGTGGCGAATTCGGCCAGCCGCAGCGGCAGATCGCGGTACGAGTGGACGCCCATCTCGTTGTACAGCGTCATGTGCGACGGGCAATTCATCGGCTTCAAGCGGAAGACGACGTCCTCGTCGACCATCGGCGGGAACATCACGTCTGCGTAGTTGTCGTAATGCCCCGACTTCCGGTAGAGGCTCTCCTTGACCAGATGCCCGGTCCAGACATGCTCGTAGCCGTACCGCGTCTGCGTCTCGCGCACGTACCGTTCCATCTCGTAGCGCAGCATCTCGCCCTTCGGTGCGAAAAGCGGGATACCCGCCCCGACCTCCTCATTGAAATAGAAGAGGCCCAGTTCGCGCCCCAGCTTGCGGTGATCGCGCTTGCGCGCCTCCTCCAACAGGACCAGATACGTGTCCAACTCCGCCTGTGTCGGCCAGGCCGTGCCGTAAATGCGCTGGAGCATCGGCCGCTTCTCGTCGCCGCGCCAGTATGCCCCGGCGATGCTCATCAGCTTGATCGCCCCGATCTCGCCGGTCGCGCCGACATGTGGCCCCCGGCAGAGATCGACGAACGGGCCGTTGCGATACAACGAGACCGTCTCCCCAGCGGGCAGATCGCGAATCAACTCCTCCTTGTACGGCTGGCCGACGAACGCCGCCAGCGCCTCATCGCGCGTGGGGAACGCCTCGTACTCGAAGGGCTCGTTCGCCGCGATGTGCGCGCGCATCCGCGCCTCGATGGCCGTGAGGTCGTCCGGCGTCAGCGAACGCGGCAGATCGAAATCGTAGTAGAAGCCATCCTCGATCGGCGGCCCGATCGCCAGCTTCGCCTCGGGGAACAGATCGACCACCGCCTCGGCCATCACATGCGCCGCCGAATGGCGCATTCGTTCCAGATCGTTCATTGCTGCCTCCGGGGGAGTCGTCAGTCGTCGGTCGTCGGTCGTCGGTGGCTGGTAGTCAGTGACTGGCGCATGGGGGGAAGTAATTGTTGGTCAGTAGCCAGGAGCGGAGCAATATCGGGGCGCGAGGCCGCAGCCCTATTCCGCGCCTCGGCGGTGTCGGCGGCGGTCATCGCCATCGCCTCCCCCCACGCGCACCGCGTCGCAAGCCCCAAGCGAGTCGGCCTGGCCATATCCCCACTCGGCCCCCTTAAACGAAAAACCCGACCTCCCAAATAGGGACGTCAGGCTGTTGCCCGCGTGGTTCCACCCATCTTCCGCCGCCCCGATACGCATATCGGGACAGACGCTCATGGTGCCGATAACGGTGGCGACCGGAGCGGCCTACACAACGAGGCTCGTGGCCCCGCCTTCGGCGCTCGGCTCGCGGGGGGTCTCCGTCGATCCGCCTCCCGAGGGGTCTTCCACCCGCTGGACCCTCATCGCTGTCGGCGCGCGATCGTGGCACTGTCCCGCTCATAGCCTTGCCCACGTATCCTAACGCTCGCTACCGCCTCTGTCAACCACGACTACCGCCACGAACACATCCACGCGCCCGTCAGCACTCCCAGTCCACGAAGGTGGACTTCGTGGCCGCGCCTTCAGCCGGGACTTCAGTCCAACGGCCTCCCCGCCGTCGCGCCGCCCCCTGCCCCCTCCCCTACTTCACATAACCACTCGTTGCATCCTATCCGTACAGCCGATACAATAGGATATGAATAGCTGCGTTCCCGGTCGGTGAGGACAAGTGGTGCGAATCCTGGCGTTGGCGAATCAGAAGGGCGGGGTCGGCAAGACCACCACCGCCGTGAATCTGAGCGCCTACCTCGCGGCGCGCGGCTTCCGCGTCCTCCTGCTCGACATCGACCCGCAGGGGAACGCCACCAGCAGCCTCGGCGTCGATAAGGACGCCTGCGAGTTCGCGATCTACGACGCCCTCCTCGACAAGCGGACCCCGCTCGCGGCGATCGTCGTGCCGACCGGCCAGGAGCGTCTATCGCTCGCCCCCTCGACCTCGGTCCTGCTCGGCTCGGAGACGGAGGCCGCGCTGACCAACGTCGACCAGCGCGAGCATCGCCTGATGGACGCGCTGCAAGGGTTGCCACCCGACGTCTACGACATCGCCCTGATCGACTGCCCCCCCTCGCTCGGCCTGCTGACGCTGAACGCGCTCGTCGCGGCGGAGGGCGTGGTCATCCCCATCCAGTGCGAGTTCCTAGCGCTGGAAGGTTTGGCGCAACTCTCCAGTAACATCCAACTGGTGAAGCGCGGTTTCAACGCCCGCCTCGATATCCTCGGCGTGCTGCTCACCATGTACGACGGGCGCACCCGCCTCTCGGCCCAGGTGGCCGACGAGGTCCGCCGCTTCTTCCCCAATCGCCTCTTCGCTACAATGATCCCGCGCGGCATCCATCTCGCCGAGGCCCCCTCATACGGGCAGAGCATCCTCGGCTACGACCCGGCCTCGCGCGGCGCGCAGGCCTATGGTGTGGCCACCGACGAGTTGATCGCCCGCCTGGGGCTGGTCGCGCCACTCCCGGCGGCGGTCGTCGCCGCTCCGGTGCCGGAGCCGGTCGCGGCGGGCACACTCGCCTCGCGCGTCGCCTCGCGCCTGAACCGCTCGTTCCGGGGGAGCGCGAATGCGCGCGAATGATCCGCCCGCCGCGCCCCCGCCACCATACCGCGCCGCGTCGCGGAATCGTCGTTTTCGCCCGCATTGCGCGGGCGCTGTCATACCCCGAGGTGGGAGCCGGGGACCGGCAGTTGGTGACATAATGGCCGAGATGGTGAAGGCGGAATACTTCGTGGCCGCGCGGTGTTAAGAAGCGCATCAGTTATGGCGTGCGGCGATGGGTCGGGGGATGGCCTCTCGGTCGGACAGCTAGCTACAGGTTTTGGGGGTGACATGGACCGCTTGGTCAGGGGGCTGGCGACGGAAATGCCGCGCGCGGCATTCGATGAGAAGTTCGCGAAAGAAGGCCTGACGTTCGACGACGTCCTGCTGCTGCCGGCCGAATCCGCCGTGCTGCCGAAGGAGGTGCGAACGAAGGCCCGCCTGACCCGGACGATCGATCTCAACATCCCCGTCGCCTCGGCGGCGATGGACACGGTCACCGAGGCCCGGCTGGCGATCGCGCTGGCCCGCGAGGGCGGCATCGGCGTCATCCACCGCAACCTCTCGATCGAAGATCAGGTCGCCGAGGTCGATAAGGTCAAGCGCTCGGAATCGGGCATGATCGTCGAGCCGGTGACCCTCCAGGCGCATCACCGCGTGGCCGATGCCCTCGACCTGATGGGGACGTACCACATCTCCGGGGTGCCGATCACCGATGGCGAGGGCAAACTCGTCGGTATCCTCACCAACCGCGATCTGCGCTTCGAGGAGGATGTCGAGCAGCCGATCGCGAACCTGATGACCGCCGTCGGGCTGATCACCGTCCCGGTCGGGACGACGCTGGACGACGCGAAGGAGATCCTGCACCGCCACAAGATCGAGAAGCTGCCGGTCGTGGACAATCAGGGCTGCCTGAAGGGCCTGATCACCGTCAAGGACATTCAGAAGAAGATCCAGTTCCCGAACGCGACCAAGGATGCGCAGGGCCGCCTGCGTGTCGGCGCGGCGATCGGGGTCGGCCCCTACGAATTGGCGCGCGCGGCGGCCCTGGTCGACGCGTCGGTCGATGTCCTCTTCCTCGACAGCTCCCACGGCCACTCGATCGGCGTGCTCGACATGGTGCGGCAGCTCAAGTCGCGCTGGGACGTGCAGGTGGTCGCCGGCAATGTCGCCACCGCTGAGGCGACCGAGGCGCTGATCGCGGCGGGCGCGGACGCGGTGAAGGTCGGCATCGGGCCGGGTTCGATCTGCACCACTCGCGTCGTCGCCGGGACCGGCGTCCCGCAGATCACCGCCATCTACGACTGCGCGCAGGTCGCCGCGCGCCATGGCGTGCCGATCGTCGCCGACGGCGGCGTGCAATACTCCGGCGATCTCGCCAAGGCGATCGCCGCCGGGGGCGACGTGGTGATGGTCGGGAGTATGCTGGCCGGCACCGACGAGAGTCCGGGCGAGGTCGTCCTGCATCGTGGCGAGCGCTTCAAGGAATATCGCGGCATGGGTTCGATCGGCGCGATGCGGGCACGCTCGTTCTCGAAGGACCGCTATTTCCAGGGCGATGTCGGCAACGTCTCGAAGCTGGTGCCGGAAGGGATCGAGGGGCGGGTGCAGTACAAAGGCCCGCTGAACAACATCGTCTACCAACTGATCGGCGGGCTGCGGCAGGCGATGGGCTATTGCGGCGCGGAGGATATCGAAGCGATGAAGACCCGCTCGCGCTTCGTGCGCATCACCGGCGCGGGCCTGCGCGAGAGCCACCCGCACGACATCGTCATCACCAAGGAGTCGCCGAACTATCGGCCGAACTGACCTTTCGGCGGAGAGCGGCGACCAACATATGGCGCGGCCAGCGGGATTCCCGCTGGCCGCGCCGCGTTGTTGGCGTCCTTGCGCTTCACCCGTCAGCATCGCCCATACGCGCTACTGCTGCTTCTCGGCGAGTCGATCGCGCAACCACTCGCGCTCGGTGGCGCTCAACTCCGGTTGCGGGGGCTCCTGGCTGTAATCGATCGACAGATCGTAGGCCGCCTCATCATAGGTCGCGGCGAGCGCCATCGAGAGATCGAGCGCGATATCGTTGTCGGGAGGGCGCAACGGTACCGGCACGATCGGCAACGCCTCGCTGATCATCACCGGCCAGATCTCCGTCTGACCGGCACCGGCGCGAGTGAGCGTGATCAGGTAGTGACTGCCCGGCAAGCGCGGGTGGGCGATCGATCTGGACCCGCGTCGCAGGAGATCGAGTTCGAGCAGGTGTACCCCCGCCGCGTAGAGGCGCTGTCGCTTCGCACGATACTGCGCGAGTCCCGGTTCGCGCTTGTTCACCGGCGAGAGGATCTCGATGCTGGTCACCAGTTCGTTGCTGGCGGCGTCATGGATCTCCACCTGCACCGTACGCACTTCGATCGGCATCAGTACCGGCAGCGTCAGGGTTGCCGGGGTCGTTGCCGTCATCGCCGTGCCCGTAGACTCCGCACGGGGTAGCGCCCGTGTCCGGGAGAGCAAGACTTCGACATCCGGGTACATCACGCCCAGGTCCGCTTCCGGCGTCAGGTCTTCCACGATGAACAAACCGAGCCGCGCCGTGTAGTTGGGGCGGAGCAGCGGCGCGAGTTGCCGCCGCAAGCGATTGGCGAGCGCCGTGTGCAGGTCGGGCCAGAGATAGCCTTCCAGGTAGGGATCCATGCCGGGGAAGGGCGATGGCATTGCCACATCCTCCAATCGGTCGCGCCCGCTCCGACGCGTCGTGCTGGGCAAGAAGCTGTGCGCCCGCTCACCGGAACGCCCGCCCAGTCATTATAGCCCCATGCTATGCTGACGCGGCGACGCCGAATCAGTCAATGCCTGGAGAGAACGATGGATGCGTGTCCCGAACCGCTCGTCTTCTGGCGCTACATCGCCAGCTCGCTCGATCGCCTGATCGCTTGTCTGGACGGCCTGGATGCCGCGCAACTCAACTGGCGACCCCCCGCGACAGGGGCGAACAGCCTTTATGCCCTCGCCGCGCACACGCTGGGGAACGCCGAGGAGAACATCCTGGCGACCCTCGGCGGGCAGATCGTCGGGCGCGAGCGCGAGGCCGAGTTCGCCGCCCACGGCACGGACAGCGCCGCGCTGGTGGCCCGCTGGTCGTCGCTGCGCCCGCGACTCCACGCGGCGCTACATGACCTGCCGCACGGGTCGCTGGACCGCGAATACCCGCACCCGCGTCGGGGCGCGATCGGCGGGCGCGAGATCCTGATCGTGGTCTCCCGACACGTCGCCGAGCATTTGGGGCAGGCCGAACTCACGCTCGACCTGTTGCGCGCCGCCGAGCCAGCGGTATAGGACCATTGTCCTACATACCAGGGCCGCAATGACCGCGCTCGCCTGCGGCCGGTACGCTATCATTGCTATCGTTGGAGAAGCGAGCCAATCCGACGAGTCATCATGCCGCACACCGTTCGCGAGCGCGCGAGCGCATCCCGCCTGCGGTCGAGGAGTGGTCCGTGCCCTATCGCCGCGTCGCGCTCACGGCCCTCCTCCTGCTCGGCATCCTGCTGGCGCAACTGCCCCGTGCCGCGCCAGCGCGCGCCCAAGAGCCCCCCGGTCCCCGCGACCAACCGCGCGAGGCTGCGGCGAACCAACTGCTGGTCCGCTTCATGCCGGGCACGACCCGCGCGGTGCGCGACAGCGCCATCAAGCGGCGCGGCAGCCGCGTGATCGAACGCTTCGAGAGCATCGACGCCCAACTGATCGAGATCCCCGCCGGTCGCCCGCTCCCTTCGGCCATCGCCGACCTCGTCGCCGACGGCGCGGTCCGCTACGCCGAGCCGAACCACCGGATCTACCCCGCCCTCAGTCCCAACGACTTCACGCCCGAACTCTGGGGCCTGCGGAACACCGGCCAGCCGATCCCGGCGACCGGCGGGGGCGGACAGCCCGGCCTCGCGGCCGCGGACATCGGTGCCCCGACCGCCTGGGAAACCACGACCGGCAGCCGCGCCATCGTGGTCGGCGTGGTCGATACCGGGGTCGATTACACCCACCCCGATCTCGCCGCGAATATCTGGACCGCCCCCGTTGGCTGGAATCTCAATGGCTGCGGCGCGGGCACGCACGGCTATCGCTCCGACCCGAGCGGCACCACCTGCGATCCGTTCGATGCGCTTGGGCATGGCACCCACATCGCCGGGACGATCGGCGCGGTCGGCGACAACGGCGTCGGGGTGGTCGGCGTCAACTGGCAGGTGACGATCATGCCCCTGCGCTTCTTCGACGCGCAGGGGCGCGGGGATACCAGCGGGGCGGTCGCAGTCATCGACTATGCGATCAATGCGAAAAAGGCCGGGGTCAACATCCGCGTCCTCAACAATAGCTGGACGGGACCCGCATATAATAAGGTATTGTTCGACATCATCGGCGTCGCCAATGACAACGACATCCTCTTCGTGGCGGCGGCCGGCAATGGCGACGCCAACGGTGGGGTGAACAACAACACGACGCCGATCTATCCGGCGAGTTACGGGGCCGCCCCCTACAATCGCCCGAATGTCATCGCGGTTGCCGCGACCGACAACCGCGACGAACTCGCCTCCTTCTCCAACTATGGCACCACCACGGTCCAGCTCGGCGCTCCGGGCGTCGATGTCACATCCACATTGCCGGGAAACAGGTATGGGCTGTCGAGCGGCACCTCGATGGCTGCGCCGCACGTCGCCGGCGCGGCGGCGCTCCTCCTCGCCGCGCCGGGACTCGGGAGCCTGACCACGACCGCATTGCGCGAGCGTCTGCTGACGTGCGGCACCCCGATCGCCGCGCTCGCGGGACGGACCACCACCGGCAAGCGCCTGAATGTGGCCCGCGCCCTCAGCGGGGCCGACGGTTGCGCCACCGCCCCCCTCTATCCCCTCACCCTGAGCGCGGGGCCGGGCGGAGCCGTCGCCGCCACGCCCGCGCCCGGACCCTACGCCCTGGGCACCGCACTCACGCTCACCGCCACGCCGGAGACCGGCTATGCCTTCAATGGGTGGACGGTCGATGGGGTCGCGTCGGCCTCGGACAGCCCGCTCGCGCTCACAATGAGCAAACCGCGCACCGTCAGCGCCGCGTTTACTTCGGGCAATCCGCTGCCCCTGATCGTCGGCCTCAGCCCCCCTTCCGCCGTGGTTGGAGGCGCGCAGTTCGTCCTCACCGTGACCGGCACCCGCTTCCTCGCCAACTCGATAGTCCGCTGGGACGCGGTCGATCTCGTCACCACCTACGACTCGGCGAACCGGTTGCAGGCGACCGTGCCCGCGACGCTCCTCGCGAATCAGGCGAGCGCGAGCGTCACCGTCTTCAATCCCGCGCCGGAGGGCGGCACCTCCGGCGCGGCGTCCTTCACCGTCAGCGGCGTCGCGCAGACGATCCAATTCGGCCCGCTCGGCGCAAAAAATCGCGGCGACGTCCCGTTCCCGATCGGGGCCAGCGCCTCGTCCGCGCTCCAGGTCGGTTTCGTCGCGAGCGGTCCCTGCACCGTCTCCGCCAGCAGCCTCGCCGCCGGGGCGACCAGCACGACCGTGACGATCGATGGGGCGGGCACCTGCACCCTCACCGCGTCCCAACCAGGGGATGCGCGGTACCGCCCCGCGACCGACGTGGTGCAGAGCTTCTCGATCGTCGCGCCTTCGCCAAGCCCGTCACCGAGCCCGTCACCGAGCGCAAGTCCCTCACCCACACCAACGCCAACGCCAACGCCGCGTCCCTCCCCCTCGACTTCTCCCAGCGCGTCGCCGAGTCCGGCCCAGTCACCCAGTCCCGCGCCACGCCGCCACACCCTCACCTTGAGGAGCGATGGCGACGGCGTCGCGCAGGCCAGTCCCGCCACCGGCACTCATGACGTCGGCACAACGGTCATCCTCACCGCCGCGCCGGGCGGCGGGCAACTTTTCGTCGGCTGGGTGGTCGATGGCGAACTGCGGAGCTACGTGAATCCCCTGCTCGTGGTCATGAGCGGCGACCGCGTGGTCGAGGCGCGGTTCGCCCCCCTCGCCCGCTTCGCCGATCTCCCCGGCGGCACAAGCGCCGACGAGCCGATCGCCCAATTGGCGGCGCGGGGGATCATCCGTGGCTACGAGGATGGCACCTTCGGCCCGAACGACCGGACCGTACGCGCGCAGATGGCCGCGTTGATCGCCCGCGCGGTGGGCTGGGATCTGGAGAATCACGGCAACCCGTTCCGGGACCGCAACGGCGTCGATGACGATCTCTGGCGCAATGTCGGCACCCTGGCCTTCTATGCCGTCGCGCGCGGTTACAGCGCCGACGCCTACGACCCGACCGGGCAGGTCCTCCACGCCCAGACAATCTCGTTCATCGCCCGCGCGATGGTCGAGCGAGGCTACTGGCAAAATCAGCCCGATGATCCCCTGCTCTACCCGAACGTCCCCGCCGCCTCCGGCCACCGCGCGGACCTCGCCACCTACGTCCGCTACGCTGGTGCGCTGCCCGACCTCCCGCCTGGCGGCCAATTCTCGGCCTGGGATCAGCCCTCCACTCGAGCCTGGTTCGCCCGCACCCTCTGGGCCGCCCTGTCCGCCCACTTCAACGCCGTCCGACTCATCCCATAGGCCGCATCCACCCCACCTGAGTGCCACGTTTCACCCATTCGTCAGGTGGGCTGGGTCCGTCCTCCCCTCCCCGTCCCACCCTCCCCGCGTCGGGGAGAGGTCACCCCCACTCCCCCGCCCAACAAACAGCGGGGGGACGGCTCATGCCGCCCCCCGCCCGATTCCCGATCCGTCGCCTGTGCGAATGGAAAACCGCCCTATCCCTTCACACTCCCCGCCGTCAAACCCTCGACGAGGAAGCGCTGGGCATAGCCGTAGAGGATCACCACCGGGACGGCCATGATGATCGACGCGGCCATCAACTGGCCCCAGGGGATCACATCGCCCAGAATCAGCCCCTGGAGGCCGACCGGCAAGGTCTTCAGGTTCTCCTTGGACAGGAAGACGAAGGCGAACAGGAACTCGTTCCAGGCGTTCGTGAAGGTGAACAGCGCCACCGCCAGCAGCGCCGACTTCGCCAGGGGCAGCGTGATCTTGTAGAAGGCCTGGAAGCGGGTCGCGCCATCGAGCATGGCGGCCTGCTCCAACTCTTCCGGGATGGCGCGGAAGTAGCCCATCAGCAGCCAGGACGCATACGGCAAGGCGAACGTCGGGTAGGTGATGATCAGCGCGCCGAGCGTGTTGATCAGCTTGAGCTGGCTGAGGATCTGGTACAGCGGGATGAAGAGCAGCGCGCCCGGCACCAGATAGGTCAGCAAGAGACGCGGCCTGCAAGAGAACTTTCGTGCGGCGGGCCTCCCGGTCCGCGCGGATGGCGGGACGCTGCCGAGCGGGCGTTATTCGGCATCATCGAAACGCCAGAGTCCCAATTCCTCGCGGTGTGTGGAGAAGCCGACACGTCGCCAAAAAGCCAGTGTGCCGACATCCTGCGCGGGCATGGCGGCGAGCGCGCCTGCGACCCCCGCCTCCCGCGCCCAGTCCCCGAGCGCCCGACACAGAGCGGTGCCGACGCCACGGCGCCGCCAGGCGGGGTGGACGACCACGGCGGCGATCCACAGCGTCAGCGGGGTGGCCCCATCGTAGGCCAGGGGCTGGGCCAGCAGGTAGCCGATGGTCGCCGTTGGCGTGTGGGCGATGAAGGAGCAGCCATCCGTGAGATATTCGGCGAGATTCGATGGCAACGGCGGTAGCGGCGGCAACAGCGGCGGCGTTGCGAGCGGGGGCGCGTCGGTCTCCGCTTGCCCCGACGGTGCGAGTGTTCGCAGGGCCGACTCGTCGCCCGGCCCGGCCAGTCGAACGATCGGCCCGCCCGCCCACACCGGCGCACCCCCCGCGCTCACAGCGTCAGCAGCACCATGCCGTCCTCGACCACGACCGGATACTGGCGTACCCGCACCTTCGGCAGCGCCAGGCAGCGCCCGGTCGTGATGTCGAATTCGAGGCCATGCCAGGGACAGGTCACGATCTCGCCCTCGCGCACCCAGGCGAAGCGCCAGCCGGTGGCGGCGTTACAGGCGGTCGTGCCGTTCACCGTCCCGTCGCACAACGGCCCGAATTGGTGCGTGCAGACGTTCGGCAGCGCGTAGAACCGCCCGTCCACATTGAAGACCCCGATCTCCAGGTTGCGAATCTTGACCACCCGATGGCTCCCCACCGGGAACTCAATCACGGGGGCGATAATATGGACGGCCACAGTACCCCTTCGGGGGTCGGAGGTCGAAGGTCCAAAGTCGAACGGAGTTGCCAGGCCTGACGACCGACGACCGACGATCGACGACTCCCCCTTCGACCTTCGACCCCACTCAATCCCGTTTTCGCACCGGTGCCGGAATATTGAACAACTCCAGCGCGCTCGCGCCCATGATGTTGCGCTTCATTTCGGGCGTCATCGGCAGCTTCAAGAGCGCCTTCGGGTGGTCGAAGTCGTGGTGCGGCCAGTCCGACGCGAACAGCGTGCGGCTCCCGTCGGCGTCGTAGAGCTTAATCATCGCGACTAGATCGTGCGGGCTGTCCGGCTCCTCGATCGGCTGCGTCGCGAACCACATCTGCTCGCGCACGTACTCGCTCGGGCGCTTCTCCAGGAAGGGCACCATCCGGCGATACTCGTTGTAGTACTTGTCCATCCGCCAGATCATGTAGGGCACCCAGGCGATGCCCGCCTCGGTGAAGCCGATCTTCAGGCGCGGGAAGCGGGCCGGGACGCCGGTGTGCATCAGGCTCACCAGGTTGGCCTGCATGGCGAAGGCATGGGAGAGCATCTGTCGCGCCCAGTGGTTCTCGAACTGGTCGAGTTGATAGGGGAATTGCGGCGTCACCACCGTCACGCTGTGCAGCATCACCGGCAGATTGGCCTCCTGCGCGGCGGCGAGGATCGGGTCGTACTTACGGTCGCCCCACAACGGATGGACGCCCGCCGTCGGCAGATACACCGCGACGATCCGGTCCTCCTTGGCGTAGCGGGCGATCTCCTGCGCCGAGTCCAACGGGTTCTGTGGGCAGGCGAGCAACGCGCCATAGAGGCCGTTGTCGCCCCCCAACCATTCCTCGACGAGCCAGCGATTGTAGGCGTGCGAGAGCGCGGTGGCGTACTCGACATTCGGCAGCACCGCGAAGAGCAGAAGGTTATCGGGGAAGAGGACCCCGAGGTCGATCCCCAGTTCATCCAGCGAGGTGCGCATCTCGACCGGGCTATGCACCGAGCGGGCCGGGTGGCCGCCGGGGATCGGCGGATCGAGCTTCAAGGCGGGCGCGAACCCGCCCACATTGAGGTACTGCTGCGGCCCGACCGCCAGCGCCTCCACCGACTGACGCCACGGCTGTTCCATATAGGGTGCCAGCGCCGCCGGCGTATCGTTCACATGAATGTCGGCATCGACGATAATCAGATCGTCGGCCTTGCGCCGCGTGGGCGTTCCAAGCGCCATCGTGTTCCCCCTCGTCCCGCTCCCGGACACCCCGGCTCGGAGCCTCCGGCCACCACCTCCGTTAACCCCGCCAGTATATACCAGCCGCCAAACCACCGACCGAACCGCCCTGTTCCCTCGACCCCCCAGTCCAACGGCCCTCGACGCATCGCGCCCGCTATTCTGTCTCCGGCAGGGTACGGGAGGCCAGGATGAGGAGGACCAGGCTGTACGCGATGAGGGCGACGAGGTCCCCCCAGACCGCGCGGAGGGTGCCCCCAGGCCGGATGACCTCCTGGATGACGGCGTTGGCGTAGGCGAGCGGCAGGCAGCGCCCCAGCCATTGCGCCCAGAGTGGCAGGCGCCCCACATCGATCAACAGGCCCGAGAGGAAGACCGAGGGGATGATGATCATCGGGATGAAGGGGAAGATCTGTCCCTCACGCCGCGCGAACGTCGAAACGAAGATACCGAGCATCACCGAGGCGATCGCCAGCAGCCAGATCACGACGAAGAGCGTCAGCACCGTACCGGCGGCGTAGTCGAAGCCGAAGAGGAGCAGCACCTCGGTGAGCGCGATGGCGGCCTGGAGGGTCGCCAGCCCCAGATAGCCGAGGACGTAGCCGCCGATGATCTCGGTGCGGCGGAAGCCGTTGATGAACTGCCGCTCCAACGTCCCCGACGTCCGCTCCTGCACGAGGACGAGCGCGCAGAGGAGGAAGGCCAGGAAGTGGACCACAAAGGCCGCGATCGGCACCGCGTAGCGCGCGGTATTGACGCCCGGACCCAGCGTGTCGAGGAAGAGTTTGACGAAGTAGATGATCACCAGCGGCGCGACGACCGAGAAGCCGAGGAGTCGCCGATCCCGCGCGAGTTGCCGCAACACCCGGCGGGCCACCATCATCGCCCTGCGCATCGTCGCACCTCCTGTCGTTCCTTACCGCGCCCGGCTTATCGCGCCCGGCTTATCGCGCCCGGCATCCTCGTCGATCGGGGTCGGGACTGCACTCAGGGGCCGCCAGCGCGGCCTCGCGCCGCTCACCCCTGGTCCCCATCACCGATCAAGCCCAGGACGACCGTTTCGAGCGTGTCGGCCTCGACGCGGACACCGCGTATCTCAGGGCTGAGGCCGTGCGGATGGAGGGCGGCGGCCAGGTCCGCCGGGTGGCCGCCGATCGCCAGCGCCTCCTCGCCGCCGGGGCCGTCGAGTGTCAGGCGGGTGCTGCCGCGCTCCAGCAGGGCGCGTGGCGTGTCGTGGGCGACGATCCGGCCCGCGCGCAGGATGGCGAGCCGGTCGCACAGGAGCGCTTCATCCATCAGATGGGTGCTGATGAAGAGGGTCACGCCGTCCGCCGCCAACGCGCGGAACTGCGTCCAGAAACGCGCGCGGAGGGCGGGGTCGACCGCTGCGGTCGGCTCATCGAGGAAGAGCATCTGTGGACGGTGGACGAGCGCGGCGGCGAGCGATACGCGGCGTTTCATGCCGCCGGAGAACTGCCCCACCGGGTCGCCCGCCCGCCCGGTCAAGTCGGTGAAGTCGAGGATCTCCGCGACCCGCTCGCGCAGACCCGGCAGTCCGTGCGCGCCCCCGAAGAAGCCGACATTATCGCGCGCCGAGAGGTCGTCGTAGAGGGCGGGCGACTGGGGCATGTAGCCGATCCGCTGGCGGAGCGCGGCACGGCTACGGAGCGGATCGAGTCCGAGGACGTGGGCGCTGCCGTCGGTCGGTCGCAGCGCGCCGACCAGCGCCTTGATCAGCGTCGACTTGCCCGCACCGTTCGGCCCGACGAGCCCGAAGAGCGTCCCTTCCGGCACCGTCAGATCGACACCGCGCAACGCCTCGAAAGGGCCGTAGTGCTTGGTCAGACCGGTCACCACGATCGCGTCCATGACATCCTCCTGCTGTGCGGCGGGCGACGAATAGCGCGCAGCACGGCGCTCGCCTGCGCGCTATTCGTCGCCCGCGTGCCTCGCGACCTCGCCCTCGCCCTCGGTCGGCCCCGCACGCAGGCCACCGAGGAAAATCTCGATGACCGTCCGCAGATGCTCGGCGTCGGTGAGGCCATCCATCCGGAGGGTGGGGAAGGCGACATGCGTCAGCGCCTGCGGGACGAGCATGCCCATGAAGGCGCGCGCGCTGGCGCGCACGTCGTGGGGGCGGAGTCGTCCGAGCGCGATCTGATGGGCGAGATACACCTTCAGGAAGTCGAGGATGCGCGTCAAGATTCGTCCGCCGATCGCATCGGCGACCTCCGGTCGGCGCAACGCCTCCTGCACGATGAGGCGGACGAGGCGTTGCACGGTCGGTCGCTGCACGGTGGCGAGATAGGTGCGCCCGAGATGATCCAGCACCTCCTCCGGCGGGCGTTCCAGCAGCGCCTCGGGATCGAGGACCGCCTGCATGATCGGCGCGTGCCGCTCCAACACCCGCTGGAGGAGTTCTTCCTTCCCCTGCGGGAAATACCAGTAGAGGAGCGCGGGCGATTGCAGCCGCGCGGCACGGGCGATACTCTTGATTGTGGCTCCCCGGAAGCCTTTGCTGGCGAACTCCTCGAAGGCCGCCTCCAGGATTTCCCGCCGTCGGTCGCTCTCCTCGACCATGCCGCGCCTCCCTCTCCCCTCGCTTACTTGATCGTTCATTCAAGAATACACCTACTTGAACGTTTGGTCAAGTGGGATGCCCTGGCCGGGAAGCGGGTTGGACCACCGGAGCGCTGGCTGGCGCTGCTGGTCCCAGCACCTTGGAGCCGCTACCTGCGCCCGGAGCGACACGCTCGTTCGCCACAGATGCGCACCGTCACGACAGGGAAGTCGTCGTCCATGCCTATTCACCCGTCCCGCCGTCCGATCGCGCGCGGCCGCGCCATCGTTCACCAGCAGCACCACCAGCCATCGACCGCTATCCATCCGGCCACCATACCCGTCGCGCTTGGCGCATTCACCGACCTGGCACCCCGCCCCCTTACCCCGCCGTCCCCCCCACCCGCCAGACCGCCCCAACCGTATACGTGTTCTCCTGCGAACACAGATATTGCACCACTACCGCCACCTCATCGACCTCGGCGTAGCGACCGATCGCCACGCCGGGCGGATTCGCCAGGAATTCGGGCGAGAAACGCGGCACCACCATCTCGGTCAGCGCGCGGCCCGGCTCGACGCAATTCGCCAGCACCCCTTGCGCCGCGTAGGCATTGGCGATCGAGCGCATCAGCGAGACGACCGCGCCCTTCGAGGTGGCATACGGCGCGAGCAGCGGCGCACCCCGCCTCGCCCCGCTACTGATCGTGACGATCCGCCCCCAGCCCCGTTCCAGCATCGTCGGCAGCACCGCGCGACAGGCGTGATACACCCCATGCAGATTGATGTCGATCACCCGGTGCCACTCGGCATCATCGCGGTCGAGGAATGGCTCCTCGCGCCCTAGGACGCCCGCGCAGTTGACGAGAATATCCACCCGCCCGAACGCCGCGATCGTCTCGGCCACCAACGCGCGCACCGCCAGCGGATCGGCGACATCGGTCTGGACGAACCGTGCCTCGCGACCGAGCGCCGCCACCTGTTCCGCCGCCTCCCGCCCATACGCGCCCACATCTGCGATCACGACATCCCGCCCGGCCCGTGCGAGCTGCAAGGCCGACGCGAGGCCGATCCCCCGCCCCCCGCCCGTGACGATCGCCACCCTGTTCCCCCCAGACATCAACACCCCTCCCTCCGCTCTTCCCCAGTGCGCCCCGCGCTCATGCGCTTGCTCAATGCTGCGCGCTTAACACCGCCTCTCCAACTTGCCCGCAACGTCGGCCCCCTCCCCCCTCTCCCTCGGATGGGGAGAGGGGGTGGCGAGCCGCAGCGACGCCGGGGGTGAGGGTGCCCCGCCACCCCCCACTCAATACACGACGATGCCGCAAGACGCCGCGACCCGATGCAGGAACGCGCTGACGGCGGGCAGTTCCTCGACCGCCGCCGCCTCGACGATGACCGGGTAGCTCGGGTTTAGGTCCTCGATCAGGCGCAGGAACGTCGGGTAATCCAGAATACCGGTCCCGGCGGCCACATTGTCGATGTGGACGACCAGCCGATCGGCGATCGTGACATCCTTCGCGTGCGCGCTGACGATCTGCGGCCCGAGCGTCGCGACCATCTCCGTGATCGCCGGGCCGGTCGCGAAAACCGTGCGCAGGGTGATCCAGTTCACCGGGTCGAAGTCGCACTTCACCATCGGCGAATCAACCGCGTCGAGCACCTCGCGCATCGTCGCGGCGGAGTCGAGTACGACCAATTGGTGCCCCTCCAGCGAGAGGAACACGCCGCACTCCTCGGCCACGGGGGCGCATTCTCGCAGCGAGACGATCAGGCGTTGGCGCGCGTCGGCGGTCCAATTATCGGGATGCGGAAACCACGGCCCGCGCGGGCTGAGGCTGCCCGGCCCGGTATCGATCCCGCGCGCGCCCAGCCACGATGCAACGCGCAGGGCGGCCTGAAGGGTCCGCACCGCCTCGCGCCGTTGCGCGTCGTCGGGGTGGAAAAGGCATTGCCAGTAGCCGGTACACTGGTACATTGCCAGCCCCGCCTCGTCCAGGACCGCGCGCGCCCGACGACATTGCGCCTCGGTCGTGGTGTGCGGATCGTTGTCGCCGAACCGACTGAAAATGCCGGAGAAGCCGAGTTCGCGAACCCGCGCGGCGAGCGCGGGCGTGACGTCGTCCATATTGCGCGGAATCAGCTCACCGGAAACCCCGAAACGCATCGCCCCACTCCTTTGCCGCCCCCACCGGAGGGCTCTCGTTTCACGTCGCTTGCGTCGCCTGGTCCCCACGATAGCCGAGCGCGGTCGATAGCCCCGCTGTCGCGTCGCGCAGCCAGCCGAGCGCCTGCTGCCTGCGCTCCTCGCTGAAGCGCACCGAAGTGAACGAGACGCTCATCGCCGCGACCGGTTGCCCGGTGTGGTCGCGCACCGGCACCGCGACACAGCGGACCCCCAGGGTGTATTCCTCGTCATCGAGCGCATAGCCACGCCCCCGCGTCGCCGCCAACTCGGCTTTGAGCGCGGCGAGGTCGGCCACCGTGCCGGGGGTGAATTGCTCCGGCTGATAGCCCGCAAAGCGGCGGCCCAGTTCGGACTCAGACAGGCTCGCCAGGAGCATCTTGCCGAGGGCCGTGGCATGGGCCTCCAGGCGGCGACCGACCTCGGAGTCGAGCACCAGCCGCTGCCGCCCATCCACCTTCGCGACATAGACGTTGTAGCGCCCATCGAGTACAGCGAGTTGCACCGTCTCATCCACCCGATCGCGCACCTGTTCCATGAACGGGCGGGCGCGCTCGGCCAGGGCGACAGAGCGCATGTAGGCGTTGCCCGCCTCCCAGGTGCGGATGCCGAGCCGGTATTTGCGCGTGGCCGGGTCGAGTTCGAGCCAGCTGCGCTCGACCAGCGTGCGCAGTAGGCCGTGCAGGCTTGAGCGAGGATAATCGAGCGTGAGCGCCAACTCGCTGAAGGTGAGCGGCTGTTCCCGGCTGGTCAGCACTTCGAGGATACTGAGCGCGCGTTGGGCCGATTTGACCCCCTCACCCGTGGCCTTCGTGGCCTCGCTCGTCATGGCACGCCTCCGGTCTGCGCGCGTGTGGCGGCTGGATACATCCGGGCAATGCGCCACCCCGCCCGTTGGGCCGCCCGATTCATATCCATGAACGAGCATATCGTATATTGAATTACGTGGCAAGCTATGCTAGAGTAAGGCCATCTTCAACACATATTCCTCGCCCGAGAATGTCCTGCTGTGCCCCAGGGTACACAGTTGGGATCACGCAGGAGGAGGTCAACAATGGCTGACACCGCTCCGGAGTTGGTAGGATCCGACGGGTATGCGCTCGGTCGTCGCGGCTTCCTGCGCCTCGGCCTCACCGCGAGCGGCACGCTGATCGGTGGGTCCTCGCTCCTCACCTTCCTGGCCTCCTGCGGCGGGGCGACCTCCGGCGGCAAGAGCCTGACCTGGGCGCGCGGCGACGACCTCCGCACGCAGGATCCGCAAGAGATCGCCGGCCTGATGGAGGGGACGATCGCCCGGCTCCTCTATGACCCGCTGATCGACACCGACGAGAAGGGGAATCGGGTTCCCGCGCTCGCCACCGAGTGGCAGATGGCACCGGATGGCAAGTCGTACACCTTCAAGCTGCGCCAGGGGGTGAAGTTCCACGACGGCACGCCGTTCACCGGCGACGCGGTCAAGTTCACCTTCGACCGGCTGCTGGCGAACCCGACCCTGCAGCACGCGGCATCCTGGAAGGACACCCTCGCGGAGGTGGTCGTCAAGGATCCCCTGACGGTCGTCTTCAACCTCAAGGCCCCCAACCTCGGCCTGATCAACAGCTTCGGCGAGCCGATCCTGGCGCAGAATGCGAAGGAGAAGTACGGCGACAAATTCTTTGAGAAGGGGATCGGGACCGGGCCGTTCAAGTATGTCGAGTGGAAGAAGAATGAGCGCTGGGCGGGCGAGGCGAACAAGGACTACTGGAACAAAGGGGTGGTCAAGCTCGACAAGATCACCTTCCGCCCGATCACCGAGGAGGCGACGAAAATCGCGGCGCTGAAGGCGGGGGAGGTCGATATCATCGACAGCCTCAGCGGCGACCAGGCCGACGATCTGGCGAAGGATAGCAACCTCGTCATCGCGCGCGTCCCCTCGTTCGACACGATCCACCTCACGTACAACTTCCGGCGTGCCCCGTTCAACAACCTCGACGCCCGCCGGGCGGTCGCCTACGCGATCGACAAGGACCAGATCGTCAAGAATATCCTCAAATCGGGCCAACTCGTCGGCGCGCCGATCCCGCCCGGTATCGTCGGCTACGACGAGGCGCTGGCGAAGGCGGTCATCCCCTACGACCCGGCGAAGGCGAAAGCCCTCTTGCAGTCGGCGGGCGTGGCACCGGGGACGAAGATCGAGTTCCGCCTGAACCCGGCCTTCTTCGCCAAGATGACCGAGGTCTCGCAATTCATCTCCGACCAGCTTCGTGCCGTCGGCTTCAACGTGGACATGCAATACCTGGAGCCGGGTGCCTACACCGAGACGCGGAAGGCCGGCAAGTTCGATCTCTGCGTGCAGCAGGGGAACAAGTCGCCCGATCCGGACGCGAACTACACCGTACTGGTGGTGGGACAGACATTCGGCCTCTTCTACAAGGAGTCGCGCCCGGAGATCGAGCCGCTGATCGTCTCGGCCCGCGCCGAGCTGGATAATCAGAAGCGCGACACCCTGTACAAGCAGATCCAGAAGCTGATGTACGACGACATGGCCGAACTGATCCTCTATCGCCAGGAGTACATCTGGGGTGCCCGGAAGCGCGTCAGCGGCTTCAAAGCGCGGCCAGACTTCCAGACGCGGGTCTTCGACACCGACGTGACCAAGTAGCCGCCCGATGCTCGCGTATATCCTCCGCCGCTGCGTGCAGGCGGTGTTCGTCGTCTTCGGCGTCTCGCTGGTCGTCTTCCTCCTCGCCCGACTCGCGCCCGGTGATCCCGTGACGCTGATGCTGGCCGAGACGGCGACGGCGCAGCAGATCGCCGAGGCGCGGAGTTACTACGGCCTCGATCGGCCGTTGCCATACCAGTACTGGCTCTTCGTCAGCCGCGCGGTGCAGGGCGATCTGGGCGAGTCGCTCTACTACAAACAGTCGGCGGCGCGCGTGGTGCTGGAAGCCTTCCCGCAGACCTGTATCCTCGCGCTGACCGCGCTGGCGCTGGCGATCTCGATCGCGCTGCCGCTCGGTATCCTGGCGGCGGTGCGGCGCGACACCGCGTGGGACTATCTCGCCGTCGGGCTGGCCGTGCTGGGGCAGGCCGCGCCATCGTATTGGATCGGGATCATGCTGATCCTGATCTTCGCGGTGGAGTTGAACGTGTTGCCCACCTCGGGGAACGGCAGCCCCCTCTCGATCATCCTGCCGGCGATCACCCTCGGCGCGGCGCTGATGGCGGTCCTGACCCGCCTGACGCGCGCGGGGATGCTCGACGTGCTGAACGAGGACTATATCCGCACGGCCCGCGCGAAGGGCATCGCCGAGCGCGGCGTGGTGGTCCGGCATGGCCTGCGGAACGTGCTGATCCCGCTGATCACGGTGATGGGGCTCCAATTGGGCGGGTTGCTCGGCGGCGCGGTGATCGCCGAGCAGGTCTTCGCCTGGCCGGGCGTGGGGCGGCTCGCCGTCACGGCGATCACGTCGCGCGACTACCCGATCATCCAGGCGGTCGTCCTGTTGGTATCGGTCGTCTTCGTCCTGGTCAATCTCCTGGTGGACATTGGATACGCGATCCTCGACCCGCGCATCCGCTACAGCTAGCGGCGGCGCGGGTGGCGAGCGCGCGAGGTGGGGCATGGCCGTTCGCGTCGGGACATTGCCGGGCCGGGCGGGGACGGTGCGACGCGCGCCGTCGACCTGGACCCGGCTCGCGCGCAACGGACGGGTGCGCGGCGGCACGCTGATTCTGCTCATCATCCTGCTGGGGGCGCTGGCCGCGCCGCTCCTGGCGACGACGAACCCGCAGACCCCGTCGCCCGCGTTCAAGAACCTCCCGCCGCTGGCGCTCGTCGCCGATGGGAGCCGCAGCGTCCTCGGCACCGACGCGCTCGGGCGCGATCTCTGGAGCCGTATCCTCTACGGCGCGCGAATCTCGCTGCTCACGGGGAGCGCGTCGGTGCTGGTCGCGCTGCTGATCGGCCTGCCGCTCGGGCTGTTGGCCGGGTATCTCGGCGGGCGAGTCGATACGGCGATCATGCGCTGGGTCGACATCCAATTGGCGATCCCCTTCTTCCTGCTGGCGATCACCATCGCGGCGGTCCTCGGCCAGGGGCTGGTGAACGTGATCCTCCTGCTCGGCATCACCAGTTGGGTCGGGTACACCCGCGTTGTCCGCGCGCAGGTGCTGATCATCCGCGAACTGGCCTACATCGAGGCGGCGCGCGCGCTCGGCTGCGGGTCGTGGACGATCCTGGTGCGCCACATCCTCCCGAATACCTGGACGCCGATCCTGATCCTGGCAAGCCAGCAGGTCGGCTCGATGATCATCGCCGAGTCGTCGCTGACGTTCCTGGGAATCGGCGTGCCACCCGACATCGCCACCTGGGGCGCGATGATCGCCTTCGGTCGGAGCTATCTCGCGACCGCCTGGTGGGTTTCGACAATCCCCGGCCTGGCGCTGACGATCACGGTAGTGGCGGTGTACTTCCTGGGGGATGGGCTGCGCGACGCGCTCGACCCCCGGCTGAAGCGCACCTGAGCGTCATGGCTGGCGGAGGGGCGCGCGTGGCCCCGGCAATGGAGGGGAGGAACCGTGGAGATCACGGCGATCGAGGCGCGGCGGCTGGTGATGCCGCCGCGCGTGGCGACGACTTCGGCACGGCGCACGGCATGGGCGGTCGAGGCCGAGGTGGCGAACCCGATGTCGCGTTACCCCAAGGTGAAGCGTCATCGCAGCTTGTGGCTTCCGCCGTGGGAGCAAGTCTGGTGCAAAGTGACGCTGGAGGATGGGACCTGGGGCGTGGGTTCGACCGGCTATGGTCGACCGGTCGCCGCGATTATCGAGGACCATCTCGGCCCACAGTTGCTCGGTGAGGACGCCACGGCGCACGACCGGGTGGCCGACATGCTGTGGCGGCTGACCAGCCCGTACGGCCCGAGCGGATTGGCTTCCTACGCGATCAGCGCGATCGATCTCGCGCTTTGGGATGCCCACGGTAAGGCGGTCGGCCAGCCGGTGTACCAGCTCCTCGGTGGCCCGGCGCACGACCGGCTCCGCTGCTATGCGACGGGCAACGACGTGGACTGGTACCAGGAACTCGGTTTCCGGGCCTTTAAGCTGGCCTGCCCCTACGGCCCCGCCGACGGCCTCGACGGCCTGCGGAAGAATGAGGAGTTCGTGGCGCGCACGCGCGAGCGGATCGGCGACGACTGTGACCTGATGCTCGACTGCTGGATGGCTTTCGATGTCGAGTACACGATCCGGCTGGCCGAGACGCTGCGCCCGTACGGCCTGAAATGGCTCGAGGAATACCTGCACCCCGAGGATTTCGATGGGCATGTCGCCGTCCGCGAACGCCTGCCGTGGCAGACCCTCGCGACCGGCGAGCACTGGTACGGCGCGCGGCCCTTCCAGTGGGCGTTGCGGCATCACGTCGCGGACATCCTGCAACCGGACATCAATTGGTGCGGTGGGGCGACCGTCTGCCGACAGATCGCGGGCGCGGCGGCGGCATCCGGCGTGGCGGTGATACTCCATGGCGGTGGCAATGCCGCCCCGGGGCAGCACTTCAGCTACGCGTCGGCGGCGGTGCCCTGGCTGGAGTGCTTCGTCGGGACGCCACCCGGTGTGCCGCTGGCGGAGACCTGGGGGCTGCCGGGTCAAGCGGTGCCGCAAGATGGTTGGCTTGTCCCGAGCGCTGCGCCCGGTTTCGGGCTGGAATTGCGCGAAGAGTGGTTCCTACCGTATCCAGGCTGAGTGGCGCCGGTTAGGGCCCGTCATGTTATCCGTACAAGCGAAGTCGGCGCTGTACTGAGGAAAGCGCCGAGCGCGGTAGCAAGGTCGTTCATTGACGGACCCCCCTCCTAACTCTAGTTTTCGCTAACTGAAGGCATCGGGGAGCCACCTTTGATAGAGTGCGAGTGCTGAGATCGCGCGCTACGAGGGAGGTCCCCGATGCCGGAAGCAGTGTACCGGATGATGACGCTCCTGTG
>JAABUN010000955.1_pt1 | contig 69599 bp, 52 predicted proteins | sample 5559311 | NCBI WGS metagenome assembly JAABUN01 (sample SAMN10711877, study PRJNA513370) | rock metagenome | isolation source: Antarctica rocks | place: Antarctica: Victoria Land, Siegfried Peak sud | reverse complement strand
AGCCTCCGCTGCGGGAGCTAATTTTTTTTCGTAACCTTTTTCATAATTTTTAAAATTTAGAGCCTTAAATTACATCATCAGCCCCACTTTATTGTTTCCCGAGGTACGAGGGTTCGGTTCAACAGGGCGTTGCAGCATTAAACTGCCGGAAGAATTGTTTGATATAGATGGACCGGGCCATTATTTCCGCCGAATTAAAACAGTGGCAGTAAGTATTCCCTGCATTGTAGGTCCCTATTCAGGTGTAAATTGTACGCTCACTTTAACAAAAAGCACTATTCGCACAAAGTCTGTGCTTAGTGATGGCCAATATGCAATAACAGGTGATGCTGATAACCGGTTTGATACTCATTTTGGCTCTATGCAATCAATTGTAACAAGTAATGCTCAAAACGATAGTGGCATGTTTGAAGTAAGTCTGCATGATGAACGTAAACTTCCATTTGAATACTCCGGCGTTATAAGCGAATGGCAATTAACATTACCAGGACGGGAAGGTGAGGTGCGCCAATTTAACTATGATACGATAACCGACGTAATCATGCATATTCGTTATACCGCACGCGAGGGCGGAGAATTGTTGCATAAAGGAGCAATGGAAAATTTAAAAGCTTTGATTGAGGCATCCGCTGCAGCAGGAACAACACGTCTTTTTTCTATCAGGCATGAATTTCCCAATGAATGGGAAAAATTCAAATCAGTCAAGTTTGATGAAAATATAAAGTTTGCAGAACTTAATTTACCATTAAGAGAAGAACATTATCCATTTTGGAGTAAAGGATCTTTAAATGTTGTTCGCGAAGTAAAAGTTTTTGCCCGGTCAGATAAAAATACAATTACTCTGCGTCCTGCAGCCAATGATAATACAAAGGAAGATGTTTTAAGTGAAGATAAATCGGTTGGAGGTTTAAAAGCCGGAAAACTAGATAAAATACCCCTGCCAAATCCTGTCGGTGCTGCCTCATTATTCATGGACGATAATAATATGAGTGATTTATGGATAACAGTAGCCTGGGGTAAATAGATTAAACTTTTAAATAGCTGCATATAAATAAATTACAAAGACGTTATATTGCGTAAACAGCATTTGACTGGTTTATCATATTAACTTTAAGCCATACCAATTAAACAAATTCAGTAACTTACCCATTAAAAACTCTTTCCTCCTTTTCATATTCCTGCTTAATACCTTCCAAAATGTCTTTTTTAGAAATAATTACAGTATTTTTATAGATAGTTTGAAGAGATGCGTAATGAATAGCATTGACAATAGCAGAGCCATTAAGTTCATATTTGCTGGCGATTAAAAGCAAATCAACATCTTCTGCTAAAGAAGCTTTACCCGGAATAAAAGCCTTCCATATCTGATATCGTTCTGCTGCATTAGGTATAGGGAAATGAATAATGGCATTGAAGCGACGCATAAATGCCTGGTCAATGTTGCTTTTAAAATTAGAAGCCAAAATAACTAAGCCAGAAAAACTTTCAACCCGTTGTAACAGGTAAGATACTTCCTGATTGGCATATTTATCATGGGCATTTTGTACATTAGACCGTTTTCCAAATAAGGCATCAGCTTCATCAAAAAATAAGATCCAGTCTTTATGCTCCGCTTTATTAAAGATATTTTCAAGATTTTTTTCTGTTTCACCAATAAATTTAGAAACCACCTGCGACAGATCGATGCGAAACACATCTTTATTAAATTGTTTGCCTAATAATGTTGTAGTAAGGGTTTTGCCTGTACCTGAAGGGCCATAAAATAAAGCCCTGTAGCCTGGTTTTATTTTTTTATGCATCTCCCAATCCTTCAATAAGAAATTATTGTGAAGCAACCATGTTTTAATATCATTTATTTGCCGGGCTGTTTTATTGTTTAGTACAAGATCATCCCATTCCATTTTTGTTTCGAGAAGTTTTGCAGGAAAATCCCGGCTAAAGGAAGGTGTATATTTTTTGTTGAATAATATTTTTTCTATGTATTCTTCTGATAACATTACTTTTCCGCTCATAGACGGCTCTCCTTGCTTCACAGGTTCTATTGATAAAATGTTTTCTTTTACCACAATGCTATCGCTTTGTAATATTTGCTGTGTTTGTAATCTTTTTTTTATACCGTTGCCTGCAAGAATATATAGTATGGTTTCACCAGTTGGTAACAGGCCCCGGTGGTTGCTCCCCCTTACACCTCCAAATTCCGGAAATTCTCCGCCTTGCGGTAATGCCTCTTTAATTGTTTCATCATAAAAATTTGGTTGAATATGGGGAATAAGTGCCAGGAGAACAATAATGCTCTCAGTTGGTGATAATAGAAATAATTGTTGTGTTTCTTTAACTGAGAGTAAATTAGAAAAGGAGTTAAAAGCAAATTCTTCTTCAACAGGTGAACCTGAAATTCTATATAAAATTACTTTTCTTGTCGTTTCTATAAATAATAAAAAGTCATTTATATTCAATCGCATTAATTTTATTTTGGTAATAAGTAATTTGAAATTATATATTGAGAGAGCTATGAACTGATTTTAACCCTTACACAATTTATAAACCCGAAGGAACTTCCAATACCTGAGGGGCTTCTTAAACGCAACCATGCCTGGAAAAACCTTCGATGTGTAAACTCCCCCCACCACTGCTGTCTATAGAAGTTTCCAGCCTGTTCGCATCACTTACCATGGTTGTTGAGTATAGTATAAACCGTCCTTGCGGCATTTCTATTATTGCCCCGCCTCTCGTGCTTAAAGAAAGTGCAGCAGTTTGTGCACTTGCAATATTATAAAACTCGTTTTGATAAGAATCAATAAATATATCACTGCCATTTGTAAATGCTCCTTCGTCTATTTCCGCAACTTTAGTTCCTGAAATCAACAAGTTAATTGCTGTAGAAATTACACCAGACGCATTGCCTAATACGGTAATTCCTGTCCAGCCAAAAGGGATCGTCGTAAATTCACTTACAGAACCGGTAAACAGCCAGTATCTTCCTGCCCTGGTTTCAATTAAAATTGCACTTTGCAGATCCGGTAAACTACCTGCGATTAATCTTGTAGCCAGCGAAGTTCCCTGGTCATGTAAAAACCAATCGCCGGTATTTAGCCTGCCAATTAAAAAAGCATGCAAACCTGCTCTTGTTGGGTTTGTCCTTACGTACCAGCTAATTTGGGCTATTTGGCCAGGCCGTAATCCGGATAATTGGGAACTTGACATTATATCGGAAAATGAACCAATTCCGGCTGTTGAAGAAGTTGGCGACATAAAATGGTAAGTTTAAAAATAAACATTGTTGCTCTGATAATATAATCTATTTGATAAAACTAAAATATTTACGGCACTTATACCGCTTGATTATGCTGTGTTGGGATCGGCACATACAGTGTATTCCGTCGCGTACTGATTTAGCCAGTCACGAATGTTGCGGCTTTCAAGTACAAGCTCCCCCCGACGGTTATAGTCACCGCCGGGTATTGCCCCCATAATATTGTGCTCGTATCCTTGCTCAGAGGTTTCAGGCTGCGTATCTAACACGTCCCACCAAGGCCTGGTACGGCGATCATCCAGGCCGAGAAAATGCGCAAATTCGTGAGATGGGGACCACACAAGATCCCCGGGAGACCCACTGTACATAAAATACATCCTCCGGCCCATCGTGTAACTTTGACTAACATTCCCGCTGGTGCCTACTATGATCTGTGCCCTGGTCGCATCTTCTGGCCCTCCTACCAGCACATCTATCTGGCAGGTGGAAGCGTAACCATCGGTGAACGACGCGTTCCACACACGTTCGATGTCCCGCTTCATTGCGTCTGCAATTTGCGCATTAGCCCCAGGTCCGGAAAATTGAATTCGTGCGTGAATCGCGATTTGACTGCCGCTCCACGTAACCACTATACCCGTATTTGGGGTTGCACTGCCGTTGAGACGCCTGCGGCGGCATAAAGGACGTAAAATGATTGGAACCGGAGGATAAAGCTGACGCTGGATGGAGGTAGATGGGCGAGCAGTATGTTGCTGAACCACATGAGCCAATTCATGTGCCAGCAGCCTTTTTCCTGAGTTTGATTCAGGCTGGTATAACTCTTCGCGTAATAAAATATTATTGCCATGTGTATAAGCATGAGCATTTAAGCTTTTCGATGACTCGCTGGCAGCACGATCAGTATGTACTCTCACATTACTAAAATCATATCCCATTCTTGACTCAAAAAAACTCAGTTCCCTTTTATTTAAAGACTTTCCGCCCGAAAGTGAATTAATATAACTTTCCGTTGCGGGAGAAATTCCTTCCTCAGTGCTACCTTCTTTACGCTGCAGGTTCTTTTCTTCCTCTCGACAGTGGTCGCATTTTCGTTGTAGAAATGAAATAGCAGGTTTAAAAAACGTTTGCTCTTCAACTTCATGATCTCTCATTCGCATTACTTTATCTGCAACAGCATCTGCTTCTTTTTCGTATTGATCAAGTGGGTTGTTGATAGTAAACTTTGGTTGGATAACAGGTTTAAAAAATGAGGGTTTATTGTTTTGAGCAAAAACCTGTGCAGATGATTTTTGACTATGAGATTGACTCTGTATGGATGATAACTTTTTCATTATATTTTATTAAGGTCGTGTTGAGGGTTGGCTTTATGCATTATTATAAATGGCCATGCACTGTCATTGGCAATCCACTATAGTACTGCTTCCAGATTGGAGTTCATCGGATTTAGGCCCGGCGTGTTCCGGAATTTGTAAGAATACGTCCTACCTCGCGTGTCAGATCTTCTACAGTGGTTCCATTTTAAAGTATAGCCATCCCATTTTACGTTACTGAAGTTATGCCCTTAAGCCAACTTCATAAAAACCCTATACTTACCAGTCAAAATTTGCTGGCTTCCGCTAATATTTCCAGCATACCTCTCAAGCCCTGGCTGACAGTTGTTTTGCCCATTTACTGCTTTACGGCTTATTTTTTTCTCCGTTCTTACAATCCGCACATTTTTGCTGTATGGAAGTAATAGCTGTTTAAAAAAATAGCTACTGACTATTTTCCTTACTGTTCATCATCATTATGTCATTTGCCACGGTTTCGGTTTCCTCCTCATAGTGGTTAGTTGGTTGATTAATACTAAGTTTGGGTTAAAACAGCGCGTAAAAAAAAGTGCTGAACTGTTGTTCAGGGAAAAGAGCCTGCAGATAATTGCTAATTTTGATTTGATATGGAAAAAGATTTTTCCACTGTACTCTTTTATTAAAAGACTTATACCGATCGGTTCAATTGCCTGTTTTATTTTAGTTATCATTTTTTATTAATTAATGGCCTGAAGAGATCATCGGCATGAATGAGATTGATATGGAAGGTCCAAGAGTAAGAGTATTTCTTAATCCTTCCGGTCGGGTAGAGTCATGAAAATAAATTCCCCCCACAGAAGCATCCAGCCATCTCCACCTATAGCCCACCGCAACGCCTGCTTCGGCACCAATGCCAACCCTACTGCCGACTACAAGAGATGGCCCACCCCAAAATGAAAAGTAGCCTTGCCCATTTGGCCCCGGTCTCGCATCTGTTAATCTGAAACCCGCCGTTAATGATGTCATAAATGAAGCAGATGCAGTGACAGATGGATCTGTTCGCGATGTGGATTCCCCTATCAATGTCACCGAAACGCCCATGTTAGGATTAAATAGTTGTAAAGCAGGATGCTGAAATTCAACATTAGCATAATTAAGCCTTGCATACCATGTATTAGTGCCGCCCGAAACGGCTACTCCTCCGGATATTCCAAAGCCAAAAGGAACTAAACTAGTTAAAACTGTTGTTCTGACTCCGTTTACTATCGCTCCTGCAAACAGTGCAAACGAGTCCGCATTCAACAACGCTTCTTCCGTACTAAGCCGCAAAAAATGCTCCCTGAAATCATAAATATCGAAATCAGGACCACCCAGTGAAAGACCGATGCGGTGTCCGCATTCATGAATAAGCACCTCTGCTCTTGTACGAGCTGACTTAGAGAAATAGGTATTATTAAGACAAACATTAGTAGTTACCTGGTCGCAAACGGATGTGGAGCCAACACATACATAAGCAATCGCAGAGTCCCCATAATCCGGATCGCAACCATATTGGTCATTCCTGTATGTATCTGTAAGGCATAGAGCAATGCATCGCAAACGACGGGGCCACCTCATCTGTAGTCGCTTGCGAATGATCATTAAAATACCAATCGAGAGCCCGGGTTGTGCTATCTGATAAGGGAGATTGAGCTAAAGCTTCAACTGTACGGAGAGTATAATCAGACGCCCTTAACAAATCTCCCATTATACCATCATGCCTGCCATTACATCTTGAATATTGGCAGGGGTCAGTGGCTCCGCCCGAACAAGCACTTCCATAAGTGGGCGTAGTAGCAGATGCGGTCGCCTGTCGCTGTATAGTCTTTCTGTTAACGGCTGATTGCTGTTGTACTACGTGTGTTAGTTCATGGGCCAATAATCTTTTTCCTGTATTTGTTTCGGGCTGGTATTGCCCTTTATTAAACACCATATTACTTTCTGAAGTATATGCCAATGCATTGATTGATTGGGCTGAATTAGCAGCAACAGCATCTGTGTGAACTTTTACATTACTGAAGTCATAGCCGAAACGAGGTTCAAAAAAACTACGCACTTTTTTTGATAACGAGTTACCACCGCCTTCCAGCGTTGAAATATAGTTTTCTAATTCATTATCTGCAATTTTTTCCTCATCACTTATTTCTTTACGTTGCATTTTTTCTTCTTCACAATGTTCACACTTTCGCTGTACAGATGAAATAGCAGGCTTAAAAAATCGTTGCTGTGTACTTTCATTATTCGTCATCCGCATAACTTTATCTGCTACTGCATCTGCTTCCTGTTCTAAAATATCATTGGATTGATTTATGGTAAACTTGGGTTGAATGGAAGGTTTGAAAAAAGTTGATTGTTTGTTTTGAGCAAAAACCGGTACAGAGGACTTTACATTATCATGGGGGTTTGATATGGAAGAAAGTCTTTGCATATTTTTACAGTTATTTTTATTAAAGACATATCGTCAAAGAAAAGTGTTATTCATACTTCATTTGCCTTGGGGTATGATGATTTTCTGGCTTTTTAAATCCGGATTAAAATAACAAATACTGATCTTCATATTTACGTCAACAATCCTTCAAGGCCTTCAATAGGCTCTTGCAGTTCCATATTGCTGGCTGCCGGTCCACTATCTTCTAAACCTGGAATGTCTAGTTGTCCTGTTGCGCCTGAACCACATTTACGATCATCAGTACATTCTACAGGCGCTGCCCGTCCATCTATAGTAACATTGGTTCGCCTTCCATTTGAGAAGTCAAAAATTCTTTTAGCATTCGGTTCGTCCATGCGTACGCATCCATGACCTATCGGGTCTCCGGTAACTGTATCATGCTGATGAAGAGCAATTCCCCGTCGTGAGTAATATGGTTGAACAGGAGTCCACCATTTCCATCCGTTATGTTCTTCTAATGGAGTACCAGTCCAAAAATTATTGCCGTAATATGTACAACAAGCTCCTACTCTGGATGGCTGGTTCCATGGAGGTGCACATTGAGTATTAGCATCGGTACAGCAACTTCTGGTACAGGTGCCAGCCGGATCTTCCGGGTTACTATATCCTTTACCTGTCGAAACAGTAAAACGATCGCTGCCGGTTGCACTTGTTGGAGGTGTTCCTTCCCATTCTAAGTCAGCAGTTTGCGGAGGTGTTAAATGCACGGTAACTTTTTTAATGTATGGCGCCGGATGGCATTGAATCTTTTTTGTTTGAATACCGGCTTGCTGTATTATATGCGTCAACTCATGCCCCAGCAATCTTTTTCCCCTCTCAGTTTCAGGAGCATATTGTCCATTATTAAAAACTATATTATTCCCAGAGGTAAAGGCTAGTGCATTTATAGATTGTGCAGAATCAGCAGCAACATTATCTGTATGCACTTTTACATTACTGAAGTCATAGCCAAACCTAGGTTCAAAAAATTGTTGAACTTCTTTTGACAACGGCTGCCCGCCTCCAGATAATGCTCCTGCAAAAGCACTTAATTCATGATCTGCTGTTAGTTCTGAATGGTTTGCTTCCTTGCGTTGCAGTTGCTGTTCTTCTTCTTCACAATGAGTACACTTTCGTTGTATAGAAGGCGAAGCCGGTTTAAAAAATGGTTGGAGCACACTTTCATTATCAGGCATCCGCATCACCTTATCAGCCACCGCATCTGCTTCCTGTTCATAAATATCATTGGGTTGATTGATAGTGAGTTTGGGTTGAAAGAACAGAGGCTTTGAAACTCTGGAATTATGTTCGTTATTGATTTTAATTGTATGTTTTGTGAAATTCATATTAATATATTTCAAATCATATTGTAAGTTACTGCATCTAAATTTAATTTATTGTCTTCTGTAGGTTAATAGGATTGATGAAGAGCTTAGGGTGAAAGAAATTTTTTTCCATAAATTGTGTATGAACCTGCTTCAAAATTTCTTTTGCCAACACACATATTAAGCTGTGTGTTTAATTTCTTCAGTTATTGGAAAATCCCCCACAGGAGCAGGTGGAATTATTGGCGGCATCAATCGCATCTGGGATACCCATCTGCTCATCCTGTTTTGTATAAATCTATATCTTTCCCGAGATCTTTGTTGCATAACTGATGGAGTGTAAACGTAGGCCGCAATGCTTTCGGCAAAATCTTCACCCGGTCCTCCATTAACTGAGTAATACGACATTGGTTGTTCTATCCATTGCGGATCATTCCATTGTAGCGGGTCAATGCGGTACTGTGCCGGAGGTAAAGTATTTGAGACAATAGCGGTTTGCACAGCAGCCTGCCCGATATCATATAATACAGCTGGATTTGTACCTACCCATCCTACAGCAGCATTAAACTCAATCGCAAACTGGCTTAGATTTGGATTTGCTGCTGCTGCCCCTTCAAAAACTCCATGTCCTAACTCATGGACGATATTTTCACGGATACTTCTATCCCGCCCTTGATAAGCAGCAGGAGCACCAAGGCTACTGCCGGGAGAAGTTAAAGCAATACCAACAGGAGGATATTTTCCCTGTGTATGACTTTTTGCTACCGGGAAAGCACGGTCTCGCGAAAAAGCCTGGTAAATTGTAAGTTCGCCGCTACCAAATGAAGCGCCTACATCCCTATTAGCGATACCTACACCACTCTGGTTTGGCTCATAATGCGTTTGATAAAATATAATACGCCTGATAACGGGGACAGACATAAAAGAATTAACAACATCTTCGATTGCACGTATGATATGAGCATAATCTTCTGAAGAAGTTCCAGGATCCCATGGTTGCCAGCCAGGAATAGATGGAGCAGGCATATTGGGTCTTATTATGGATTGTTCCTGTTCCTGTTTTGTGCCTGTTTGAACGGTTTGCACACCATAATAATTTATCACATATTGCTCAAAATCCTGGCGGCTGATCACTCCTTGAGGAATTTGCCGGTACGAAGCAGAAGTATGAGCGGGTTGATTAGAAACAATTGTGCCCTGAGAAGTAAAATTTTGTAAAGGAAGAAGCTGAACAAGGTTTTTAGTGTGTGTATTGCGAATTGGATGACCAATGTGAGAAAAATTACTGATTGCTACGGGCTGGTTGTTCGCACCTGTAGCTCTTTGAACTTTATTCCCACCTCCCTGCTGCACCAAATGCGTCAGCTCATGGGCCATCAATTTTCTTCCTGCAACTGTTTCAGGCTGATGTTGATCAGAACCAAAAACTATATTATTTTCATGTGTGAATGCTAGTGCATTAATATCTTTTGCAGATCGACCTGCTGCACTATCCGTATGCAAACGAACATGGCTAAGATCATAACCCATCCTGACCTCAAAAAAACTTCGTTCCTTTTCATGTAAAGCTCTTCCTCCTGAAAGTGAATTAATATAGGTTTCTGTTGATGGGGCAACTGTTGCTTCAGTTTTAGTTTCTCGGCACTGCATCTCCTTTTCTTCCTCACAATGAGTACACTTTCGTTGTAAAGAAGGCGAAGCCGGTTTAAAAAATGCTTGGAGCGTACTTTCATTATCAGGCATCCGCAGGACTTTATCTGCTACTGCATCTGCTTCTTGCTCATATACATCATTTGGCTGGTTTATTGTGAGCTTGGGTTTAAAGAAAACGGGGGCTGGATGTGAAGAAGGCTTCCCAAAATTTGAAGTGATCTCGTTATTTAGTTTTTTTTTCAATTGTTGAATCTTTTCTATCTACACAAATAGTTTAGCATGCCGAAGGAGCAAGGGCTCCGGATAGTAAAACATAGCGCGCTGATACAAACCCTCTATCCGTTTGATACCAAACATTATTCCCGTTCACTATAGTACCCGTTGTTTGGCACAGAACGATAATTACAGTGCTATTAGGATAACTTCCTGTTGAGGAAGATGAGGTATCAGGTGCAGAACGAATGTTTAATGAAGATGCGGTAACAGTGCCACTTACAGGTGATGCTACCGGCGCAGGTATTATAAAAGGAACAAGTTCAGTTGCAGGCGCATCAAACTGAATAATCATTGGAATATCTCCGGTTAAACCAGTGGCTTCAAACCGGGAAAGCGGCACAGTAGCTACCTGTTCAGCCGACGTTCCGCAATCACCCGGGCAAAGGTCAATAGTATCTTTCACTGTAAATCTAATGAAGGGAACAACACTTATGCTCCCATCAACATTGGTAATTAAAGTAGCCTTAATGACTGCCTCCCGCGAATCATTAAATGGAGATGGTGCAGCTCCAACTGAGAAAGAAGTTTCATCCTTTCCAATGCCTCCGGCAATGTTTCCGGCAATATCTGAAGGAACATTAAAATTCATTTGATTTGCATCAGCAGGATTATCAATGGCTGTCAGCGGGACGCTTAACCGCGGCGTAAAATCAAGTGTTATTACCGGTGAACCTCCCATCAGTGCAATATGATTGGCTTCCACATCTCTTCTCAACTCACGAATTAAAAACCGGGTAGTACCCGCAGTTGTAGGTGACATAGTAAAATCGGTACCAAAGTTGGCCGTAAGGTTCTGAGGTGCTGAACCTCTGCTCATATAAGAAGCCCAAAGAGGAACTACCCGGGAATTCACACGGGTTGCAATACCAGCTAAAATCAGCGGTCCCGCCCAGGCAAGATCGGCAACTGCTCCCGGTACACTATCAAATGGCTGGCAGAAATTTGGATGGCATCCGACATGGCCTGTGAAAGCACCAGGGGTGACTACGGGTTTATTTGCAAGATCTATAAGTCTGGCTCTGGCGGCTGCTTCGGCGGCTGCTCTCAAATCATCTATCAGGTCACATTGTATCATTGCGAAGTTAGTTGTCTGCTGTACCACATGCGTTAGCTCATGCGCAAGTAACCTTTTGCCGGTATCTGTCTCAGGCTGATATTCCTGCGCTTTAAAAACAATATTGTTGCCATGCGTATAAGCCAGCGCATTTATGTCTTTTGCAGATTGATCTGCTGTACTATCTGTATGCAATCGTACTTTACTGAAATCATAACCCATTCTTGGCTCAAAAAAACTTCGCTCGCTTTCGCTTAAAGCCCTTCCTCCTGAAAGTGAACTAATATAATTTTCAGTTGATGGGGTAACGGTTACTTCAGTACCGCTTTCTTTGCGTTGCATTTCTTCTTTTCCCTCACCGTGTAAACATTTACGCTTTATAGGTTTGATAGCAGGCTTAAAAAATGATACCTTCTTATTTTCATTATCAGTCATTCGCATTACTTTCTCTGCTATTGCATCTGCTTCCTGCTCATAAATGTCATTCGGTTGGTTGATACCAAGTTTGGGTTGAATTAAGGGCCTAAAAAATGATGACTTCGTGTTTTGGGCAGAATCAGATTTAGAGGACCTTTGATTTTGTTGGTTTGCTATGAAAGAAAGTTTTTGCATTAGTGCTATATTCTATTTAGTAACTCTTTATAGGTGACGCACTAACAAAGGCCAGAGTTTACCGGGCTGATTAATGGTCACTTGGGGTTGAATAGCAGGTTTGAAAAATAAAGATTGCGTAATTTGATTATGTCCAGTGCGAAATGATTTATGTTTATTATGCTGATTTAATTTTGAAGAAGATTCTTGCACTATATTCTAAAATTTACAAAATCACAAACTGTAGATTCAAATAAAGCGATTCCTGCCATAAGATAATCTATTTATTATTGATGAACGTTTATTTAATTAATTATATTATGAAGCTCCATGGTTTCCCTCTTTAGAATGAGATAATCCGAGTCCTCCGTCTATATAGCCACCACCACAAAGGTCTGCATGATTGATTGCAAATAAGCTGTTCTCACCCCGACAAATATGAAAAGTAGCGCTAATGTCTATTCCGGCCTGAAGCCCAACATGAGGAGTATCATGCGTAACTACATTTATTCCTTCAACTGCCTTTGTAATTACCGTAGCCACAGGTCCTATATACTGTAATAAATTTATCAGCGCAATGAACTCAAGGTCTCCATCACAAAAACTATTTGGGGTAATGAGCACACCAATTTCAACACCTGCTTTGTTGAATCTGGCTCGCTGTTTATTAGGTTTAATTTCCCAAGGAAAGCCTGCAACGCCCCATCCTTTTTCAGCCTCAACAGTTTTAGCTTTTTCACAGTCACTTCTACAGGTACCCGGCTCAAATAATTTTAATTTGTCTGAATTTCCTTCCCACCATACTTTTTCGCCGAAATAATATCCACCTAACCAACCAACATAAGGAGCTTCATAACCAACTCCCGCCCAAATCCAACCCTTAATTTTACATGCACCAGTGAGTACGTCTGCACAGATTTGAATTGAGCCAACTACACCGCCTTTAACTTTGGCAAGAAAAGATGAACCTCCAGACTCACGTTGAATGTGGTTAGCGGGAAATGTTTGTATTAAGGATGATTCCTCACCGGGAGCTTCAGGTTCATTTGCTGAAATAATATCGGAAGATGATGATGAGGGCCGCCTGACATAGGTTAAACCAGTCATTACATCAAGCGCTTGATTTACCCTTCTGGCTGCCTCATCTGATGGCAATTCTATCGCATCAAAAGCAATTCCACTTTTCAAAGAAGCATCGGTGTTAGGAGGTGTGCTAACCTCAGATGAACTGCTTTCTTCTTCAGATTCCATTCGTTGCACCTTCTTTATTAAGCTTCCCTGCTGCACCACATGCGTTAACTCATGTGCCAGTAATTTTTTACCTGTATTTGTTTCCGGCTGGTATTGTCCTTTATTAAAGACCATATTATTACCCGAAGTATAAGCTAGCGCATTGATTGATTGAGCTGAATTAGCTGCAGTGGTATCTGTATGCACTTTTACATTACTAAAATCATATCCAAACTTAGGTTCAAAAAAGTTTTGAACTTCTTTCGGTAAACGTTGTCCCCTACCTGATAAATTTTCAACATAAGAATCTAATTCCTGATCTCTCGTTACGGCGGAATTGTTTGTTTCCTTGCGCTGCAGTTGCTGTTTCTCCTGTTCTTCACAATGTGCACATTTCCGTTGTATAGCTGAAATAGCGGGCTGGAAAAATAAATTATTCCTTGGTGTACGATCAGGCATGCGCATTACCTTGTCTGCTACTGCATCTGCTTCCTGCTCATATTCATCACCAGGTTTATTAATGGTAAGTTTGGCTTGGAAGAATGCGGCTTTATCATGCTGCCAAGAAGCATTAGTAATGTTCTTTTTATTTTGTTTGGACTCAAACATAAACTACGATTTAATGCTTAATTAATATTACGAGTACATCTGATTTATGATCATGAACTCCATTCTACTATTAATCTCTCCCGCATCCACGGAAATTTTATTATACTTATACTCCAGGGTAATTTATTAAGTAATATATCAACTGTTTTTTGCTCAACCTGCAGCAAAAAAATATTGTCATTATAAGTCAACTTGCCGTCCCTAATAAAAAATGTAGACCTTAACCCCTCAATGCTGGTATTTTTCAACGCTTTCCAATGGTTGATTGCCGAACGTAACAGATCATGCGCTTCACTTTTTTCAAAATCACCTAATTCAATAAAATCCGGAATTGAGTTTTCAATATTATAGCCGCAGATAATTTTATTCAACAGCAAATCGAATTCCGGTAATTGCTCACTGCCTGTTACCAGAAAGTTTGTTAATGCAATTGCACGTTGCTGTAGTTCTTCATTTATCCAAAGCTTGTTTTCCAGGTAGCCAACATTCTCAAATAAAGAAGCCAAAAAGGGGTGCAGTATTACCAGCCCGCTGTTTGAAATATAAAAGCTTTCAGTATCTTCTGTGTGCTGATAAATATTTTTAAATTGCTTTTTGCTAAAACCACTTTGATCTGATTGTTTGCTATTTGATTGTCCTTGGCCGAAATCATTTTGATCCGATTGGTTGCTGCTTGGGTGTCCTTGGCTAAAATCATTTTGATCTGATTGTTTGCTGCCTGGTTGTGCTTGGTTAAAGTCAGTATCAAGCGATTTGATTTGATTATTAAAATTTTTGACTATATTTAAAACTTCCTTAACAATTTGCGGTTCGTTTACACTATTCTGTAACTTTTTAATAAGCACTTCATCATTAATATGCTCCGGTAATTCCACCTTGTGTTTTTCAAAAAGAGCTAACAAGATATAATCGCAGAAATTTTTCAAAAATATCCGTTCATATTTCCCCTCCATTGCTGTTACAAATGCTGTAGAATAAATAATTTTTTTTTGCTCAGGTTTTGTAATATTTAACCATATCAATAAGATTTTCCATACCTCTATAATTTGAAAACCTATGGATGGAAATGATAATTGCGACAGAGTCTTAAAAACCTGATCTTCAGTAAACTGATAAACAAGTCGTATTGATGCGTTGATGTTTTCGGCTAATATTTTTTTAAGCTCCGATAGGAAAAATTTATTGCTGAATTTATTGTTGGTATCTAAAATTACATCAAGAGCATGCTTAAGTTCATCTGGTTTTAATTCACCTGCAAACCATGGAAGTTTGCCCGTTTTAATAAAGTGCAGAAGTATTCGTGCTTCATGTTTTTCTTCTTCATTTATATTTATTATGTCTTGATGAACTATGTTATTTTGAGGAGGTATTCTGTTTTGGTGAATTGATGAAAATTTGTTATCGGATTGCAAAAACCTGCTAATGATGAGTTTTTCCTTTAACTCATTCACTACCTGCTCTACAAATAGGCTTTGCCAATTATTAAAGGCTATCATTCCGGCATCAATTTCTAATTTTTCAAAAGCCAAATATTTATCTTTTCCGTAATCATCAAATAACTTTTCAATTGCAGGAAGCAATCTTGATTTGCACACTTCTCCCAACTGATCCTTTAATTCAGTACTTGCTGAAATATTTTGAAATTCAACATCAACTGCCTGCTTTTGTATGATGTGATTTTGCTTCAATTAGCTTTAATATATTGCATTAATAAAAAAAATTTTGATCTAAAGGCATTACTTAGTCTCTGAAGTTTCTAAATTCGCGAACAGGCCTTACCCGCCATTTATTAGTTTTATCACTGGGAAATATCTTGCTAAATGTGATACTTAGTAAAATAAAAAATATTAAACTTTTCATATAATAATTTTAAATCAGCAAATAAAATTCTTCTTTGTGTTTTGTCAATACTGATTTGTAATTCATTACTTCCGATGAACTATAAATATGCACAAACATTGTCTATCCCAAATTCCTGACCTCCAACTGTTAGTATTTTTACTTCACCTGTAAATGTTAATACCCTTCTGTCTTCACTTTGAGCTACTGAAACGTTTACTCCTCCAATAGATGGTGGAATGTTAGAAAGGTCTCCTAAAAAAATGGGGCTTCTATTAACCGAAAGATTCATTATACCTCCTGAGTAAAACCGGAAGTCCACCTTAGAGGTTATAAATCCTATATTACTAAAATCAAATTCAAGGTTAATGTTATTTATCCTAATACTTTGTCCGCTACCCAATTCACCCGGAGCTGCTTGTACAACAGCAGAATCAAACATTTTAGCTCCATTATCTATATTTATCATAAGTTCTTCCACTTTAACTGTTATACCATCTGCCGTTGTAAAGGCTATTTCATCAGGTTGCTGGTTTGCAGGCTTACCATAAATGGTGCCCGGAACAAGCGGAGACTCAAAATCTACACATACCACTATGGGTAATCTTTGTTGTTTGGCATCAGTTGAGGTAACATCATTGATAACATAAATTATTGTGAGTTCAATAATAAGTTCCGGTTTATTACCCGTTTTATCTCTTAATTCATTGAAACTGATTGCGGGAGGTGTTGCCACATTTTGAAATATATTTTCTATGCCATTTATTTTCCATTCATATTTTGTTGCATCTTTATTTTTTGCTGCAACCTGCACCATAGTTTGACCACTTGCATCTTTGGTGGTATTTATTGTAAATGTCGCATCGGGCTTTATAATGGTTAACTGAACGGTTATATTCTTATAAGTTAATGGTGTAATTAAAGTTTCCGTAAGGTCACTCATGGCGGGATGCAGATACAAAATATTACCAGCATCAGTCCAGAGTTTAAGCTTACCAGGATTAGTAAGCTGGTCAGATACAAATGGATTTTGCTCAGTATTAGTATCAGTTACCTTGGGTTCTGCAGTGAATGGATAATTACGAGCATCATCAAATAAAAATGTTCTTGGTTGAATATCAAAAACAATTTTGTCATCCGGCTTATAGTTCGGGGAACATACATAAACAATCGGGGCACAATTTGAGCTGCACAAATAAGGAATATAAAAATCTGCAATTACACTTTGATCTTCAAGATCAAATATGGAAGATGAGGCGGGAGTTAAGGGATTGATAATTTTAATAATATCATTGATCTTGTCATCACTGAGCATTAAGCTATCTTTCAGCATGCTTAAAAAATCTGTATTTGATTTTGGCACTGCAGCATTTAATTCTGTCACAAAAGTTTTTGTTGCAGATGTCAAACTATTTTTTATGGATTCAGAAGTTTTTGTTGAAGCAATGGTTGATGTGTCTGCTTTTAGCTGGTTTTCTTTAATTGTTAATCCGCCAAGTGTTTCTGCATTATCACCTTTCTTTACTTCATTATACACCAAAACAAATGTTCCTCCTTTTGGCACACCTGCTTTATGCTCATAACCATAATGCGATTTGAAATAAGCTGCAATATTTTTAGATAATTTAAGTTTGGCAACACGCTCCTCAAATTCTTTTGAAAGCGCGGCAAATTGCTTATCAAAGCATAATGACTCCATATTCTGAAACTGAGAAAAATACAATGCATAATCCTCAGTGAACTTTGTATCGGTTTTATCGGCACCGGCATCCCTGTACGATTTAAGCAATGAATCTTTAACATCAGGCAATTGAGAAATTAACAACTTATAATATTTGAGAAATAACTCAAGGTTAAAATCAGAAAGAAACGGTGGCAGCGCCTGAAACAAGTCTTCAGCAGTATTTATGAATACAAGCAGGTAAGAAGATTGTTGCCCCACGAGTTTAATCGCCTCCAAGGCATTTTCCTTAATCCAGTTAGCACTATAGATTGAACCTACTTTATTTGCATTTTCCATTTTACCTGCAAAAATTTCTCCTTTCTGATAAGATGCTCTTTTCGCTGCATCTGTAATAAAATAATCTGCTTTTGCTGATATAGCTGCGGTCTTAACAGGTGAGGCAATTTTATCTTCAACAGTTTTTGCTTCTGCTACCGGGGTAGTTGCTACAGGTGTTGCTACCATTTTTTTTGATTTCAATACCACAGTTCCTTCAACTTTATCGGGAGTCTTTTCAACATCAAGATCGCCGATAAACGCAACAGGACCTCCTATTTTGCACATAAGCTCAGCTACAAGAACTTCATATAATGCCTGCAAATCCTGAAACTCACAATTGCTTGAATTAACATCGGGCGAGGCAAGTGATGATGTGCTGATAGCAGCAACATCGAACGGTAAATTAAAAAAATCTCTTTTTCCTATTATATTTTTTAAAACTGTTGAATAATTTTTTCCAATGTGACCCTCAATCCTGAAAAATGTATAATTTTCAATATCGTAATTAAGTGGATTAATTACAACATCAGATGTAGTGTACAAATTTGCATTATAAGATAAATTATAATTTGACTTGCCCGTTTTTGTTTTATTCCAGTTCCAGCATTGGAGTAAGCCAATAGGATTATAATAATATGGAATGCACCGTTGTGACAAAGTTTCGTCAAGATATTTACTCGGTGTTATTTTAATCAAATCTCTGTTCGATTCACTGAAATTTTTCACCTGGTAATTTTCAATAAGTAATCTTAGACGCCTGAATAAAAACTGAATTTCAGTAAGCACGTCTTTTTGGGAATTAAACAGCGGAGAATAAATAAAATATTGCCTGTATTTCGACTTATAATCGAAGCTGGTGCTTTTATCCGCCTCGCCCAGCATAAGATGGAGGGGAAATAAATTTTCATTGGGGCAACACATCATCTGAACGTACCAGGCCCGATCTTTAAATTCGTAATAGGCTTTAATAATATCATCAATCCAATCACAATAATATTGAATAAAATATGGGTTGTTACTTTTTATGTCATTTAATTTATCGCTAAGTGTGTTTAAGACATTTGTAAACGGATTTACGGTTTCACCCGTTAATATATAATTATAATCATTATAGCAGGTGTTAAGTACCTGAGATAACCGGCTTAATGTAGAGTCATCAGCCAATTTTAAAAAGGCATTCAAAACATCATCAGAACTCGCCAGGGATGTAGCAGGAACATTATATCTTTTTAGCTGAATCTCATCTGCAGACCGGCTCTCAGATGTATCCCCTGGTATTTTACCAATAAAAGCATCTATATCTATGCTTTCAACAAGGAGCGGACGCACTGTAAATTCGATTTTACATCCCTTATCATCACAATCCGTATCAATACAGTTTTTTAATGGAATTTCTTTCATTTCAAGCAGCAATACGACAATTTTACTTCTTAAGAATTCGCTTGTTAATGCTTCCGCATCGTCAATATCCAAAGAACTTTCAGCAGTAAGAAGCTCCCACATATGCCATGGTTCATAAATTGTTTTATAGGCAGGAGAAAAATCTGTAGGTAATATATACTCGTGATAGTGAGTTAAGGATTTTCTGTTCTGTACTGTGAGGTCATCCTGTATAATTAAATAGCCCTGCGATGTAATGCCGCAGCCTTTCGTTATTTCAATATAAGATCTGCTTACTTTTATTTCAAGGCCACAAACAATACCGATACCGATTAATTTATTGCGTGACAGCCGCTGTTGTTCATCAAGGTAATTTACAATTTCATTCAAATGATCCGCAGTCAGCACCTGGTCGGCGACAAAAACTGGATATTGAGGAAAGTCTACCATATAATTATTTTTTATAGGTTCCTAGAATTGTGCTTCCTAAAAGCACGGGGTTTGTAACGCCTGTATCACAATCATGCAACTGCGCTTCAGGATATTCGCTGTGTAATTTTTGTAATATTTCAACCAGATTATTACTTGCAATTCTGAAGCGGTCTTTATTTATTTCTTTTTGTTTAAGATCTTTTTCATATTGTGTTAATGCAACAAGCCATTCAAAAAATGCACGTTCGAATTCACCCATAAGTGTGTTATTTACCCAACAGACTTTGATCATGCAATGTGCAGGAGCTTCTGTTCGTGCCATCTCATCAAAATATTTCCTGAATTCAATGCTTTTAAACCACTCATACCAGTATGGGATTATTAATGACATGCGAAATGAATAAGGATCTTCTTCACCACAAAATTGGCAATCCTGCCCAAGGCAAACATCAATTAACCTGTACACATCTTCAGGAACAACACCTTCAATTACAGGAGCTGTAAAACGTGGCCGTAATAGAATATGCTCGACTAAATGCATTCCCTCTGCAGGACAGTTTTTGCTGAACACGGCAATAGTATTTTCAATAGCAACATTTCTCGCTGCAGCATCGGGGTAAATAACTCCGCTTTTTGCGAGGGGTATTCGAGCAGCATCATGCAGCTCAAAAGTAAATTCAGTTGCAGAAATATCTGAGGGTAAATAAAGCTCACTGTTTGTTATGTGTGCCTGAATTTGTTGAACTACTTCATCTAACTCTTTATACGCATCATATTCCCTAAGTGATTGTAATAGAATTTTTCCAGACTCATCAATTACTCTGAAATAGTATTTGGGTGATTCAGAATCTGTTTTTTGGATTTCAATATTTTTTATACAGAATAAGAATCTCGTTGTAAAATCATCAATTCCTGAAAGGCGTGAAATTCTTTTTACATATCCGCTCACGTTCTTACTTCTTTCATTTATTTCTTCCTCACTTAATCCTTCCTCAATCCAAGACTTTTCAAGGTAATTAAAAGCTTTGCCGCGTTCGGCACTTATAGAAGGATAATCTTTGAGAAAATCAATTTTATCTTCAAGCAATTCGTCCGCATCAATCTCTTCGTATTCATCAGCATTTTTATAAGTGTATAACATGAAAACATATTCATTGAACGATTCGGCAAAGCGTGCGATGAGATGATCTAAGAACCTGTTTCGCCTGTCGTAAAATAAATCTGGTGTTTCAAATAATTTTGTCCTGGCTTGTGTTATCTCTGCCGCTTCACCAGGCTGCGGAGCACTTAAGATCAACTCAAGATTTGCAGCATTGGCAAAAATTTCGCTAAATGGTTTTTTATCATTCAAATATTTTGCGAAGTATGTTTGCCTTATATTTTTATCCAATGAAAATAATTCTTTGGCATTTGAAAGCTGAGTAAAAAAATTTCCAAGCAACTGGTCATAAAACAGCAAATAAGCTTTTAACTGCTTTGATTCGGCACGCCTTTGCTGAGTAGCGTTTAAAGGTAGCTCCGCATTTCCAACTCCATAGGTTACCGGAAATTCGTATTGCACGGAAGCATAATCACTTAAATGTCGATCCTGTGCTCTAGGTATTCTAAGATCAGAATCTGCGCCTTTCAGCTTATTACGTTCCTCTATGCCATGCAGGTATTTCAATGTATCTGATGTTTCATCGGGATTTACCTTAAAGGGTAATTTGCCTTTAAAAAATAAAACTTTCGATTTATAAACATTCAATACCGGCTTGCATTGCTCGTTTATCTTAAGACACCAGCGTTGGCTTGGCAGTAATGCCTTCCCATTTTCATCATAGCGTGTAAGCAGAACATTTTTTACATTCATTACGCCTTCTGTATCCATAATGAAATTAATAATATCACTTACATAGATCTTTGTACGTGGCACTGTAACTGCAAGCTCATCTGTTTTTATAAAGCCATGTTCTAACACAGGACCTTCAAATATGAGATCGGCAGAAATGCCCTCATCCAATAATTTTTTTAATGAATAAAACTTTACTTCGGGATTTAGGTAGTTTTCGACCTGGAAAATAATATTTGCATAAACCTCTTCAATATCTGCATCTGGCCTTACTTCAATGTCTGCACAAAAAGCAATTTCATTAGTGCAGATAGTTTCTAATTTTACAAAATCCTCGCACAGGTTCCGGTTATCATGCAGCTTATATTTTGCATCTGATAATGTCAGGAGGATGAGCTTGATTTTTTCAAGGTATAAGCTAAATATATCAGAAAGAATACCAGCATTACTAAGTTGTGCGGTAACGGCCGGCTCTATTGCCGTTACGTTTTTTTTGAGCATGGCATAAGCAGACAAAGTAAATGAAGAAACATTAGTACCAGCGCTAACTTTGAAGCTTACTTGCCATGAGTTATCCGCAAATGAAATATTTGGATTTGTGATTGTTGAGGGATCAGCAGTATTTACAAAGTCATGATCAATTTCGTCCCAGTTAGGAAATAAGATCTGAAACTTGATGTTGAGCAATTCTTCGGTATAAAACTGCCAGGTAATATTCCCGGTATTAAGATCGCCAAATTCGTCAGTTTCTGCCAGGTCGAGAATAACATTATATAAGCCATGTAGTTTAACGGAATGGTTTGTTCGTTCATAAACCAGCTTATCTTTTTTACAGTGTGCATAAATTGGCACTTCCTGGTCTGGCTCACCAACTAAGTTGCATTCTTCATCACGATAAGGAAATATGTGTGCATTTTTCACATTATTTATATCAACTAATATTTTCCGGTAGTCTAAAATTGTAAGAGGTTTTGTTGTGAGAATTTCCCGGGCGGTAAAAAATGCCTGGTTTGTATTTATGTTTCCACCCTCATCACTAATAAGATCTTTAATGTCAAATGATGTGCGGTATCCCAGCTCAGTAATTGCGTAGCACAATGCTTCTAACATTGTAATGCCCGGATCGTGAGAATTGTAATCGGTCCACAGCTTTGATGCAAGCTGCTCGATATATTTAAAACCCTCCGTGCGCAGGAAGTAATAATCCTGGCTTTTTTCTAATGTTCTTGTTTTCGGTATGTATAAGCTTTCTTCCATCAGCATTTGCATTCATAAGTTATAAATGAAATTTTGTGTGCATTTACCGCATCATCAGATTTTACTGAAACAAATACTGACCTTGCCGATGTTGCTATCGCTTCTTCAACATTTGATGATTTGACCCCATCAACTATAACGTACATATTTACACAACTGAGAAAATCAACATAAGGTCTTTCTTCAATAAAATCAATCAGAGTGCTTTTACTTATTTTACCCCCAAATTCAATATCGGTAGCTTGGTTAAAGGCCCAAGGAGCCAGGTATTGCTGTATTTCCTCTTTGAGCTGCTGTTCATAAAATTCATTATCTTCGGTAATAAACTTCACTTTAAATTCAAGCTGAATTTCTTCAAACCGTGGATTACGAACGTCGAGATTTGCATGGGGGGAAATATAGTTATATAAAAACTTCTTTATGTCCGTCAATAATCCAATGCTTGTATTGGGACGAAGCGGATCATAAGCATTTTTATTTTGCAGATCAGGAATAGGAATCACTAAAACATAACCGGGCTTTAATTCATTATCAGTATACAAAGTTGAACCGCCTGAAGTCTGTTCAAGTATCTGAGTATGATTGATACATTTAACTTTGAATATTCCTGCAAATTGTTCCAGCACCATTCTCTCATAATCCCACATTGAAATGGAGCGGCTTTTGTGACGAAGGCGTTCGCTCACACGTATATAAAAATACTCGTCGGTTTCATTCATGCGCCCGTTAAAAGAAGCATAAGGCTGGGTGATTTTTTTAATAGCTGCATCACTTGCAACAAGCTTGCTGATAGAACTTGCCGGAAGTGTATTTTTAAAATAATTGCCTGTTGATCTGTAATCGGAGAACTTTGCTAAAGCAGCCTGGGCAACTATATTAATTAATTTGCATACTGCATTTGTTTTTTCATGTACAGTTGCTTTTATCCAGTGCAACTGCTCTCCCATAAACGTATTTTGACTAACAGCATTATTGGAGATGTTGAATTTTATAATTCCGGAATTAGTAAGATCATCAGTTGCATCAGCAATATCCTGTTTTTCAAATTCGATCCATTTGTTATCAGCAACTAAATAATACCACTTAAGCTCTTGCTTTGTAGCAAGCGGATCCGCAGTGCCTTCTGCAACCTGAAATAAAATACTAAGAGTTTGATCAGTTATGAAGTTTTCAATACCGATAAATAATTCGCCTTCGTTATTAAATGGCGGAAGTAATAATACAGAATCATTATTTGTGAGTTTTTCTGAACCAAACGGGGTAATATGAATAAAAGAGCTTTGCTCTTCTTTTGAAAAATCCAGAGATGTAACTGCTAAGTAGTTAAGCGTTATTTCTTTCACTACAGGGGTGTATGGTTCCGAAATATCCGCTATTGCAACAGTTGTAGTGGTAGTAGTACCGTTTAGAACAGATGTAATTACAGCGCTTTTAGCAGCATCTGTAAGCTGCTGAACATAAGTGCTGTGCCCAAACTCACCATGCAGATCTAATTTTAAAAAACCCCATTTGGGTGTAGCTGAATAAATTTCATTGTCAGTATAATCTAATGCAGTATTTATATGCGAAAGTGAAAATAGAATTGCAGGTTGAACTTCCGGAGAATCAGGGGGAAATTCCTGACCGAATAAATAATTCCCTTTGTTTTCAGCAGTTGTTTTCCAATTCCCATTTTCGAGATAGCCTATATCAACTGTTATGGTGTTTGTGTTGTTATCTCCGTCCCATGTTGCGAGCTCATCATAATTGTCCCACATCAATTGGATGTTTCCTGAAACATCAGCATCGTCATTGAACGTTTTTATAAATAACTCTTTATGCCCTATGATAAATGATGAATTTTCATGAGGTAATGTTCCGAACATTTCAAATGGCTTTGATGTACTTAATACACCCTGATCATTTTGAATGACAATATCTTTTATGCCTGATACATCTGCTGTGATATTAATTTTGCTAAAAGAGAATTCCCAAATTTCATTTAATGCAAATGAGTTAATCAATTTAAACTTTGCAGCAGGCAGATTAATATCCAGATTAAGCTGATGTATTTTTTCTGAATAAGGAACAATCTTTCCAATTCCGCCATCTATAGTAAATGATATGCTGAGAAATTTTTTTGAAGAGTCAATAGTACATTTAATAGGAGTTACAATATCGACCCATCCCTTTTCGCCTGTGAGTTGGATAGTAAACAAGCCCTTAATGTCAGTATCGTTAAAATTTATTAAGCTGCCGGCGACCGAAAAGAAATTAAAGGTTATCGTTCTTGTGCCATCCCGCAAATACAAATAATTTGATGCGATGGCAAAACCAATTTCAGCTTTTAAAGAGTCACTGCTGCCAAATGTCTTCCAGCTTTTATCAGGGCTTTCAATCTTCGCACCTGCACCATCTTCTGAATTTGCAATATTGCCTGCAAATATTTGTTTATTGCCCGCAGATGTATTTGATTTAACGAAGATATTTTTGAGGCTTTTTACAGCGCCTTTATTTATCACTATATCTTCAGTAAGCGCATAAAATATTTCTTCACCATCAGTGTCTTTTCCAGCTTTAAATACAGTATCTTTTGCAAGCAGGTGTTGTGAAATATTTTTCTGAAGTTCAAAGGTGAGATGAACCTTATCAGCTTCGGCAGGTTTATTCTGCAGTTGCAGAATTTCCTTATAATAGAGATCCAGATGATTACCTGTAAATTTATTCAAACTATCCTGTGCGAATCGAAACAGTTTTATGAATGTTACAAACAGAGCATAATGAGGCGAGTGTGTTGGAAAATTCGTTAATGTTATTTCTAAATGATCTTTTGCTTTTTCAACTATTCCTGCCAGCGATTTTAATAACACATCGAAAATTCCTGTAAACAGATTATGTGTAGCAGTGTTTTTTATTTTTATTATTGTTGTTGTGCCATTAAACGAAGGAGTAAATCCTGATAGGGGAAGAGGAGGGTCTATTCTCCAAATATTGTTAACAGGAAAATTGAAATCCTGTGAAAATATTAGTTTTAGCGGAGCATCAGGAAATATATAATTACTATTAGCATCAATTAGCAAGAAGCCAGGATCTTTTGCAAAGTAATAATATTTAATCAGCCTGTCAAGGTAAACAGGAAAGTTTGAGCGAATTGAATTGCCTAAAATTTCACGATAGGCGAAATCAGTTGGCAGGGCATTATAATAGTCATCTAGCAGCTTAATAATAGAAAATCCGAAATCAAACAATGCTTTAAAATAATTTTGAGCCTCGGCTTCTGATGAGGTTTCCTTTATTGCATTTAAAATGTCTTTTGCATAAGCAAAGCATCCTTTTACATCTGTTTTAATAAGTGAGGCAAGTGTAACAGACACATCCATGCTCATCAGACCGCTCCAGGTGCCATCTATTGCATTATCGGTGTTATAATAATGTAATTGTTCTGCATAGTTTTTTGCAAATAAGATAAGATCCGCATTATCACGCTCGTCAACCTGCACAGATGCAGGCAGAAGAGCACTCATAAGTCTCTGATACTGACTGATCCCAGATCTCTTTAAAGGATTGATATTTTTGCATTTGATACTCATGAGATAATGTCAGTGCCTTCATTAATATAAAATGGATACACATAATTAAACCTTGTATTCTTACTGCGAATCGTGTAATCAATAATAACCAGTATTACACCTTCAAACTCACGTGAATCATCCAATTCAATACTATTTAATTTAATCCGTGGCTCATGACGGATAATTGCTGTTTTTACCAGGTCTTTGATATATGATTTAAATGTTGATGTAAGGGATTCGAAAACCAGCTCATCTAAATTGCATCCATAATCAGGTACCATCGTGCGCTCACCCACCCGGGTAGTTAATAAAATATGAAGGCTGCTTTCAATATCTCTTTCATCACTCAGCATTTCCACTTCATTGGTAATATTGTTAAACGTAGGAGGAAAGCTCCAACCAGTTCCCAAAAATGATTTTGAAATGCTCATGTCGTTTGTTATTGGTTTTTCAATTAATTATTCCAATGTTATTCATCTGTTATTTATCAACCTCCTATCATAACAGTAAAACATCCCAATACAATGCTTCCACCGTGAGCCGTGCTGTCGCCCATCCTCGCTGCAGGTTTCCCGCCAACTAAAACAGTTGCTGAACCGACAATTATAGAATCAGGGGGTCCTGTGCATACACACATATCGCCAACAGTGGCTGCCGGCAATCCACCAATTAAAACCGTTACTACCCCCGGCGGCAATACCGGGCCACCAACATGAGGGCCTGCAGGTGTTACAATCGGACAAACATGCATATCGGATATTCGTGCGGCAAAAGGCATCGTTTTCGATTTAGTATTTGGCTAATTGTTAATCCGGAATTTTTTACTTGCATATTTTGGATTGCATTTTTGATAACTTGTTATCGACTTAAAGTATTCTTGCCCATTTTATTTTCTCAATTAATCTTTACCAATCCGCCTTTAATTTCTGTAATGCCACTGCCCTCAATTTTTACACCTGCACTTTTTACTTCTGCACTACCCGGGCCTGCTTTAATTTCGGAGCCGCCTGCCGAAACTGAAAATTGTGATGAGGGGTTAAGCATGATATTAACTGCTTCAATAGTGATGTCTGTAGCTGCTTTCAATTTTAATGATGATGCACTTTCAATGGTTACTCCTGATGATTCCATTTTTAGCATATTTCCATTTTCATCTTCAAACTGAATTATACCACCACTTTCATCAACAGTTACTTTTTTACCTGCAGGTGTTTCAAGTTTAAAAGATTTATTATCATCATTAAAAATCATTTTCATTCCACTTCGGCTCACGTAACCTTTTTCATGATTATCATTTGCCGCAGTAATCGGTGCAGGAAGCGCACTGCTGTTTAACATACCGAGAATTACGGGCTGACTGGCATCATTAAAAATAAATCCTACAATTACTTCATCATCAATTTCAGGGCGGAAAAAAGTGCCTCGGTTATTACCCGCATCAAGTGTTGCAATGCGCATCCAAACTCCTTCTTCACTGTTGCTAACAACTGGTAATTTCACCTTTACACGATGCTCCCCGTCGGGGTCTTCAAGGTCGGTTACAATACCAATTTGCAAACCCTGTACAGATGGGATAAAGCCTGACTGTGCACTCAAATGATAAGGATTTATTTGCTCGGCAAACCACTCCTCAGAAAATCCAAAGTTCACTTCGGTTGTCCAGTTGCCGCTATATTCATGTTTTACTGATGCAACAAAAACAGGCCCGCTAAATCTTTCACCCACTCCGTTTAATGAAATTATGTCTCCTGGTTTTATAGTTGGAAATCCCTGGAATTTTACTTTGCCCTTCATTTTCGACAAACGGCTTTTCAGCATTTTTGCATCTGCCCATTCTTTCAATGCCTGCTGGCTTAATTTTCCTGAATGAATTAATTTGTAATTTTCGACGCCTATAACATCTGCAAGATCGGCGTTAGGTAAATTGCCAATGTTACCCATAGACGGCTCATCTCCTGTTTCTTCGGTTGTGGCCTGGCTGCTGTAATCCCACATTATTGATTTCACTTCGTTATATTGGGTGCGTGCATCAATTTCTGCATTGTATTCTAAAATGGTTGCACCAAACAACAGGTCTAGCACAGATGGTCCGGTAAGCTGCGGAGCTTTAATTATTATTTTCCCATCTTCAACCAAACATATCTTTCCAGACATATCAACCCGGGAAAGAATAAAATCCCAGTCGGTAGTATGAAATTGAATAACATTCTTATGCTCGGCAGTTGCCGGTTCTATATCTTTTTCGAGACCATACTCCTCAATAATTTCTTCGGCTATATCGCTGTTGGTTTTATTTTCAAAATGCTTGCTTTTTTTGCCTATTGTCATCTTAACCGCTTTATCCTTACATTCGATATTTAGCTCAATATTATTGCTTGTAATTTTATTGGAGTGGGTTACAATTATGCCTTTGAACAGAGAAGAGTTATCACTTCTGTAACCCATTTTAATTTCAATCTCTTTTCCCGGAATAAAATAATCTCCGTTGCTTATAGGAAAGTCTTCGGCCGCGGGATCTCCGTCTGAGATTTTTATTTTCGCAAATGCAATCTTATTCACCTCTTTATGAATAGTGATTTGCGTCACCGGAATTGAGGGGGAAATTTCTGTACCATCAATTAAAATACTGTAAGTAATTACATCAGGAATTTGCGATGTGGGTATGGTTCGGGCAATACTCATGCTGATCTATTTTATAGGGGGGAAATTCAACTTAATACCTATAGGTATTTTTCTAAAACTATCGAGCTTATTGGCAACTGCTACATCAAGATAGTAGGCAGGTGTATCGTAGATTTTATTAGCCATCAGGCTAAATTTATCATGAGCTTTAAAGATGCGCTGGTGCGTAATGTCGGGTGATGCAAATGGATTTTCCATTTCATTTCCCTCAGTGTCTTGCCACTCTTTTAATTTCAATCTGGCAATTACGCGCAACGGAGTTCCATCAGTATGAAATAGTTTATAATTTAAGTCTAAGGAAACAATAGTTCCCTTAAATACAGGACGATCACCCCAGCTTATTTTTACATAACGCGATTGGTGAATTTCGCCATCTGCATCAACAACCAGATTTTTCAATGTATCTACCTGTGTTTGAACGTCGACTGGTTTGCTCATTCCGATGATAGATATATCGAGCACCCCTGCATTTTTAATAATGCCGGTGCCGTCTATTAAAATATCGAATTCGAGTTCAGCAGGCTGATTTCCTATATAAACCTGTGTTTTATTTTGCGAACCGGGCGCAGAGGCGCCGGCGCGTTCGATTTCGAAACGATGACTGTATGTTTCAGGATTTATAGTAAACTCATATTCCCCAACCGCTTCCTGATCTGCAGGGCTGTTGAAAACCCTGATCTTCATTTTTTCAACTTTTCCTAATGGTATCATCGTTCATTTTTTTCCTGTAATAACTGACTTAATTCTTCAAGACATTCCTTAATGATTTCTTTTTTTAATTTCTCTTTCTCACGTCTGAAAGCTTCCTTGTCAAAACCATTTTGCGATTTGCTATTGGCAACAGTTGCTTTAATATGTAACTCTTTAATTTCAACTGGCATGATAAAATACTTAACGGCGAAGCCTTATTTAAATTTGTAAATAAATTAACCGATGGAAATTGAACCGCTTACAGATCCCAGGGCATTCATACCTGCTGCTAACGCAGAAGATAAATTAATTATGTTGAAATAATTATAGCTCAGCACTAGTGTTTCAATCGCTACCTGGTTTTGCTCGGCATTTAATGATGAAAATTCAACCCTCTTAGGAATGGCATTTACAACATACCATGACTGCACCGGCACATGAATATCATTCATCAATGAAACCAACAGATTAGTGGGCTGAAAGATAAAATTCTGTACTGCATTAATGCACCAGGCCATTACACCAGATGGCGTTTCAAACATGCCCCGCTTTAGTGTAATATCGGTGTAATTTGTTCTTACAGGTAACTGATGCTCAAAGCGGTTTTGTCCTCCTTCTCTAAAAGTTTCCATTTGCACATCAACTGATAAGCCGCTCACCTCCTGAAACCTAAAGTCATTAGGAAGTTGTGGAAACATTTCAAATGCAACTAAAAAATGAAATCCTACCAATGGATAATTTCCTAAAATGTCAGGCATGATAATTTGGATAATTTGATTATTTCCAACTAAAAAATTAGTGATGTAACGAATTAGTTTACCCGTCAACTTGCTGATTGACCTACATTAATTATTAACTATTCTGTATTGTCGGCTATTAATCATTCTGTATTGTAAGCCCTTCATGAGCTAATTCGAGTGTTTCAATTGCTACTTCGTTACCATCAGCTTTTAAATCTGTGGGGGTAACTTTTGTAGGCCATGCCTGTTTTACCTTCCATACAATTACTGGTTCATGGCTTTCATTCAGTAGTGAGATTGTAAGATCGCGCCTTTCAATGGTATTGAGGCTAACTGTATTAAACCAGATGTAAAATTCGTTATTGCTTTTAAATGTCCCACGTTTTAAAGTAATATTGCTAAATTTACGTTGGCCTGGCATTTTGATCTTTGAATATTCAGGACTTGCGCCGTCACGATATTCAATTACTTCTGTAGTAATATCCAGCCCTGTAACTTCGGTAAAGCCGACTGTTGAACCACCCCATTCAACATTAAAGTGAAACTTTGGAAGAGGATATTCTGCCATAAATTTATTTTTAAGATTTACTAAAACTGTTTTTTGTATTTATGATTCCTGTAGCTTGTGCATGAAGCGCAGGATGATGAATTCTGCCGGCCTAACCGCAGCCATACCAATTTCAACAATTAGTTTTCCATCGAGTATATCCTGTGCGGTCATTGTTTGTCCGAGGCCACACTTTACAAAAAAAGCATGCTCAGGTTTTGCTCCTGCCAATGCCCCCTGCCGCCATAACAAGGTTAAATAATTTTCAAGCATAGCACGAACTTTTACCCATGTGTTAGCATTGTTGGGTTCAAACACAAATTGGAAAGTCGCCTTTTTTGCCGACTCTTCTACCATAATAAATAACCTTCGGACTGAAATATATTTCCACTCACTGCTGTTTCCTTCAAGCGTACGGGCGCCCCAAACTAAAATTCCTTTTCCGCTAAATGGCCGAATAGCATTTACTGATTTACCTGAACCCGGGTCAATGTTCATATCATCCTGTTCTGCATCAGTAATAAAATCAGTTACATCATAAATGGAATTGATAGAAACATTAGCAGGCGCTTTCCAAACACCTCTTGAGCCATCCACTTTGGCATAAATGCCGGCAATGGCAGGTGATGGAGGTAATATTGGACCCAATTGACTGCGTATCTTGTCAAGAGATAAATTATAAACAGCATTATCTGATGTTTGTAAAGTATTAAGCCTGACAGGGGGAGCAGTTGTAGAGGTTGTAGCTGCAGTGGTATAGGTAATGGTTGTTATATTAACATTTACCTGAGAAGTAAGAAAAGAATAATCAAAAGTTGTCTTCAAGTTAGGGTAGTATGCAGCAGCATAATTCAGATAATCATTTTTACCAAAGCCGGAAGTATGTGGAAGAACATTTCTGAAGTTATTTATTGCAGTAGTAGTGTTAACTAACCCTGTATCATAAATATCTACTAATGTAAATCTATCCTGCAAAATTCTGCACTGTTCAATTGCCTGGCCGATTAAGCTGTAATAATCACTTTCACCCGGAATAGATTGACCTTCAGGAAATACAATTATAGTAGGCTCATCATACGCTAGTAATGCTTCAAGGCCAATTTGTAATGCAGCAGCATCTACAGTAGTTGGAGTGGGACTTTCTATTGGGCTTGCAAGCGGACTTGACTGTTCAGTTGTTAGCCCTACAGACACGATATAACAAGGCCCGCCCCCGTTTTCAAAATAAAGGCGCAGAGAGTAATACATGTTGTGCTTTGATAGCTGTGAGATTGTGGCTTGCCCACTTATTGATATAACTTTTGCCGGTGTCACCGCTCCATCCATTTTTTTTGTTATAGTTACCGTTATGCCGGTTTCATTTTCTGCGAAGCCAAATATCTCTTCATATTCTTTCAAAGAGAATATTTTAGTGGGAGCGTTAAGCAATAAGTCTCCGCTTTCAGTGATATTTTTTTGCGTATACCCGACAAATGCTGGAATTGCAGTTGATACCTGTGCAACCGAAGGCGCAAGTGTGGGTATTTCAGTGGTATACACCCCGGGAGTCCGGATGGCAGTTTCATTTATCTGTGACATATAGTTTTATTTTTATAACGATAATAAATGCTTTTAGATTTTACTGGCAAACTGAATCTTGAAAACCGGACTACTTATTCGTTGATTCGTAATGTTATCAAAAAGACTATAACCGGATTGGTTAGAGGTGGTATATATATCTATTACACCAAAACAACTTTCACCAGGTTCTACCGTATTACTATCTTCCAAATCATCATTATCTACTACTCCTTCGTGTTTAGTTATAAACATATTTATTCCAATATTTTCCTTATTACTAAATTGATATACCTGCCGGGCACCTGCTGCAACTACAACTGATTTAGCTAAAAAGTCACTGGTAACAAATTGAAGAAACCGTATCCGCACATCACTAAGAAATTTTATATAAGGCGCTTTAGGTTCACCGGACCCGGAACGGATAAAACAAACAAGTGAGTTATCAAAAAATTTACAACTTAAATTATAATTGCTAAACATGTCACTTGTCTCTTGATCCGGAACTATATGCATACTCTCAGAAATACTTTTTTGCCGGGCAGGTCCATAGCCATTATGTAAAAATCTTACAGTAAACAATTCTTTGTATATAATTCTTATTATATCAATCATAACTTATCTACTTGAGATTAAACTGCATTTCTATTTCTTTTATCAGGGCTCCTGCCTGGTCTGTCACACTATCTACTGTAACCATTCGCATGCGATATACAACTGAGGGTTGATATTTATTGCCTATAATCGACCATAATTGATTTAATTGTTCAAAGGTCAGGCTGTTCATTTCCAATACTAACTTCTCTATACCGGCACTGAGATTGTTAGTATTAGTATGATCGAAAACATACTTTTTTTGAAAAAATTGAATTACTCTTGTAATATTTTGTAAGCTCAATCCATATCCTGAATTATTTTTTATCGAAGTGAATAACAATGTGAGGTATAAATGAACGGCAGGATTTTTTTTTAGTATCCCGGCTTCCCTTCTTATAAAGTTTTGCGGGTCTCGCGAAATCCTGTTTTCTTCAATATTAATAAGAGAAATTATTATATCTGCATTTGTACCACTATCTCCACTTGAAGCAACTTCGCTAACGTTACCTAGTTCAGCATTTATTCCATCTGCTACTAGTTCGGAACGAATCGTATCGATGGCAGTAAAAAGCAATTAATTATTTTTAAAATGAACGAAATAAGATTAGTATAAGGGGAATTATTCTATTACTTCTACACCTGAAACATTCATACAAAATAAGATTTAAACTTTAAACTTGCAAGAGAATTAGAAAAAATATTTTTAATAAATACTTTATAGTCATAATTCTATACATACTACCATTCTATTACACGTATTTATAAAATCGAAGCCAATCTGCAAATAAAGTAAGTAATCATTTTCGTCTTAAACTTGACGATGCGGAGAACAAGAAGATAATGAGCAATTAGCATCTGGTATAAACAAACTGCCTGTCGGAAGATATGTTTGGTTGAAAAAGTAGCTGAAAGCCAAATTCTTTTAACCTGTCATGATTGAAATTACTGGAATGCGTCTCAACTATTATAGTCATTATACCTGCTAAATCTTCTTTGTTTGAATTATTTATTATTAATTCTTCGTACCCTTCCAAATCAAGCTTCAGGATAAAGATTTGCTTATCTAAATTTCTAATAAATGAAATTAAGTTAATCGATTCAACAGTTATATATTCATTAGAGTTAGGTATAGTACCCCATCTTCCACTCCACTCAATTTTGTCGGGTTTGTATAGGTTTAATGTCCCGTCTTTTATATCAACTGCTTTATTAAAGGCTTGGATATCACCAAATTTATCTGCATTTTTACTTAAATAGATAAAGCTATCCGGGTTAGGTTCAAAAGCTATCACTTCGATGTTTTTTAAGTATAGGGTACACATAACAGAAAATGCACCAATATGAGCTCCACAGTCAATAACGTAACCAGGAAATGCAGGAGCATTTTTAGCAATTACTTCTTTTATTTTATACATATCAGCTTTTACAACTTCAGGCAATATCCAAATATCATCATCTGTATTTTCCCTATATTCAATATTTATAAAATCTGAAGCATAGTTCTGTTCTAACGACTTTTTTAGCAGAAAACTAAAGAAAGTATTTTCTCCAAGTAAGTTGGGAAAACTGTTTTTTTTAAAAAATCCCCGTACCATATTTGCTGATAGCATATAACAGTAAGAATCACGGTTTAAAGTCATTTCATGTTCCCTGTCATCTCTAACGGCAAAGAAAGATTCAGGATGGCTCCAACAAATTGGTTGAATTAACTCAACGTTTAATTCAAGCCAGGGGACACCAGCATCTTTAATTGATTCAGTAAGAGCATGAGAGCCGAGAGTCAACCATTCAATTGGTTGTCCTGAACGAAGTATTTTACATAAACGCTGATAATAAGTACTTGCAACTTTACTGTTTGCCTTAGCACCCATGAAATTATTACTTACATATCCTTGCCGTTCCTTATACCCAATAAAATCATACTCGATCAGAAGATTGACCAACGGTGAGAGAGAATGCATCACCAGGCAATCAGAATCAATCCAGACACCTCCATATTTGCATAACAAAAATGCTCTTATAAAGTCTGCACGATGCGGTGTACATAGGTTACTGAGGTCTATGTCCCGATCACAATCCCTTAGTTCATCAAAATCTTTTGGTGTAATAAGATGCACATTTGCGGCATGTACAAAGACAGTCCTTTGGCAAGCTTTGATCCAATCTAACCTATCGCCTTCCCAGTATAGCCATACAGGCAAATTAATACGTTGCTCTTGTGTCATATAATTTTTGACATTTTAACCCTATTAGTAACTGAATTAAGACTTCTGTGATAATTCTAACCACTTTTACTGACTGGAACCATTTACAATTTCTGCAATACTATTAAACTTTTTACCTTTTGAATTTTCCTGTATGTACCCATTCCTAAAAGCTCATGAACAAAAGCTTTTACACCTGGAAAATAGTCAGCATAATCATGAAAAGCAACATATCCACCTGGTCTTACCCAATCTGAAAAATGCCAGAAATCTTTTGAGACATTGATGTAATCATGAAGACCATCAATAAACAATAATGAAATAGATGCATTCCATTCAACATTGAAGGATCGCTCTCTGATTATTTCGATAATTTCGGATAGTCCGGAATTGCTGATGTTTCTTTTAAAAGCCTCAAACGATGGTGGAAATGAATGCAGACCCTGGTCTGCAGCGCCTAATTTTCCATCATGAACGTCAACGGCATATATTTTTGCCTCCGGAAAGTATGCCTTTACGACACTTCCAAAAAGTATTGTAGATTTACCGTGGTAGCTACCAATCTCTACAATGTTATGAGGAGCTGGCAAGATATTGCAAGACTGATGCGTAAGTGCTAGAAGTAAATCTGCTTCCTGATCGTCAAGCCATCCTTCAATTTTCTTTATATCATTAAGTAATGGCAGGGTAAGAAACAGGATATCAGGTTGATGACCATTGCATATTACCTCCCTTCTTTCATTTGCATAGTGATTAAAATACTCCCTGATATATTTCCGGTTAGCATTCTCATACTGTCGTTCAATGGGATGGATCCAGTAAGAGTCTGTTTTATTAAATGCAGAATTTATATCTTGAAGAGTATATGATTTCTTATACTTAACATAGTCATAACTACAAGGGTTTAAGGTAATATCATACCCCAAAAGTTTAACCAGGGTTGGTAAAATAACTTCTTCAGTTGCCCATATCTGCGTCTTCTCCATAATATCCTGCAATTGCTTGTTGCTATGGAAGATTTGAATTAAATCTTTAACAGCTTCTGCGGTAAATACAGTTGATGGCCAAAAGGACCAGTGTACAAACTTGTCTTCACCTCCGGAAAAACTTCTTAAAAAAGGCTCCCATAAATCATATTCTTTGAAAGCCTGGATAGCCGGCCATACTTCAATATCGTTAGTATCTTCAGGATTTAGCCGTTTAGGCTTACTGGAAAGCATTCCAATATTTGGGGCAGAAGAAAGTAATGCTCCTAAATATTCTGAATAACCGGAACGTATGCTTAGCTGATCAGAGTCAACAATTGTAAAAGAGTCAAAAGTAAAATTATCTGACGCATACTTCATACAGTTCAACGCGTAGGTGTGTAAATATCCATGTTTTGCAGAAACAGGTTTAGGATATACCACCGCGTTAAATTTATTATACGGAAAGTGATTTTGAATTAACCGGGAGTCCTCACTGCCGTCATAAAGTAGAATAGTTGAATTGGGATCATGATAGTGCAAATTTCGAACCAGGTCAACCACACAATCTTCATTTTCATGTACAAGACATGCGTATACATTTTTTGCAGATTTGGATTGATGAGTTAATCGGGAGGAGGGCGCATCCAACACATTTATACTTTTTACGGCGGGAGCAGAACCATTGCCTTTATAAAGAACCTCATCCGGATGTATCAACTTTTCGATTTCTTCAACAGGGTAAGTGTGCCACCATCCTCCGTCAGTTTTTTTAGGGCTTACATTATTTTTATGAATCATGTGTACCGCTATTGTTGAATCACTAAGGACAGTCACCCGTTCTGAAGAAATTCCCCAAACAAATAAGGCATCCATCCCAACATTTATATCAGCAAAATGATTCCTACTCCATACTTCCTTTGTATAGCATAAAGAGCTTCCTAATAACCAGGTACGTTGGTCAGGTGGGTAGATATACTGATAGGCGCTGTTATTACAGAAGTCATAATAAAATAGCCGATTAATTCCACAAATCTCAGTCCTTTTATTCTGCAGCGTTTCAACCTGATACTTTATACGCCTTGCGGCGTACCAATCATCATCGTCCCAGTTAGCAATAATTTTCCCGTTTGCATATTGACATGCTAAATTAAGCTTAGCCCCAAGACTAATTTTCTGATCAAGACGAAAATAGCGGATACTTTGAGTATCCGGTACCAAATCTCTGATAGCATCAGTACCATCGTCAATAATAATCAATTCTTTATTGTTGTAATCCTGCCGCAGGAAATATCGAATAGCATTAGGGATAAATTGCCGCCTATTATAGGTAGGCATTATACAAGACACAAATGGTTGTTGTTCTTCACAAGCCATAAAATCAAACGATTTTATTGTGAATAAAGTAAAAGAATACGATCTCAATTACAAATATTGCTTCCCGGAAAATAAAGCGCCTTTACTGCTGAATCTGCATTTTCTTCACGAACAATATGTAACACTAAAATACCTTCTACCCCACCTGTTCTTCTGCAACTGCAACTTCTTTATTTTTTACAATAAGCCTGTAGACCATTTCAGCAGCGATAATTGCATCACTAAATGTTATTTTTCCATCAGCAAAAACTTTTGTAGCTAAAACCCCCAGCTTATGCCAGAAACTATCTACTTCATCATCATCATTAAGTGATGAGATTTTGTTATAAACGCAAACCAGTTGCTCTCCTGCTGTTGCCATGCCAGTGCACTCTGTAATAAAACCTGAATTGCTTGCAACCTTTTTTATAAATTCTTCTGCCTTAGCTTTTAACTCATTGTCCCAATCTCCCGGAATAACTGTAGTAACCATGTCTCCTACAGGTGATTCCACGTAACTTTTTAAATTATTGACTAACTCAATTGCTTTTTCTACAGTTGCCTGTAATTCCGCTCCTGTTTGTTTGTCACCGTTTCCAAGACCTTTGAAGAATTTGTCAAGGCGCCATCCTTTAATCCAGCTTCCGATTTCATTAATGAAACTCATGATTTTAAATTTTAATAGTTATTAAATGATTATAACATTTAGAAAAATAATATAAAAATTTGGTAATTGCAAGTGCTGCTTTTAAAATTAAAAAAATTCATTTGTCAGAGTTTTTATGAGGCACACATATTACTAAATGGATTATAGAACTATTATCGAATAGGGTGGTACAACAAAAAAGGATTTCTTTATAACCTTCCCATATGCTTAATGTAACCATTACTTTGTTACCTTTATATATTAGTACCTCCATATTTATAATTTCGAAATCAACTCAGGTATCTACTCCTACATATCGTTTTTCCTACTATCTCTACTACCGCTTGCAGAAGAATAATTTACAGTAAGGATATTTTTCAATACATTTTTAGAAATAGATAATAACAACAAACTGGCACCAGTCTGCTTCAACGATTACGATTAATATTACTAAAATTTCGTTCGGGAAAAGCAAAATGGATGAAGTATTTAATAACCAATTTTACTAAGAATACAAAAAATAGCTATAAATGGCTATTGCATTAAAATTCAAAAAAGTTTAGTTTTAAAGGATAATTAAATTCTATCATGCCAACATTACAAATGCTAGATGTAGCAATAGGAATTACTTTTATTTTCTTACTGCTCAGCCTTATATGTACTGCATTAAATGAGATAATCGAAAATTTTTTAAAGAAAAGAGCTTCAGATTTAGAAGAAGGGATTCGGGAACTGCTCCAGGATATCGGAAAAGAAGGTAATGGAAAAGTTGAAGAGTTGTATAAGCATTCTTTAATAGCCGGACTTTATAAAGGTCCATATGTTCCTTATGGTAAAAATATGCCGTCTTATATTCCAGCCTCCAACTTTGCACTTGCTTTATTAGACAATATTTTGCCGGCCTCTTCCAATAATTTGTCAGGATCAATAGGAGGGGCTGCTATAAATGCAGATGCTTCTCAGGTAGAGTCTTTAACCTCCCCTTTAACAGAATCACGAGGAGGAATTGCTACAACATCAGGGACTTCCCAGGTAAAGTCATTAATGCCTTTGAGAAATGAGTTAATTAACAACTGGCCTGAGTCAGCATCTAAAAAAGCTTTGCTTGCTTTAATTGATGCTTCAGGTAATGATATAAACAAGGCAAGGGAAAACATTGAGAATTGGTTTAATAGTGCGATGGATAGAGTTTCGGGTTGGTATAAGAGAAGGGTACAACTAATTTTAATTGTCATTGGATTTTTATTGGCAGTAGCAATGAACGCAGACACTGTTGCAATATTTAAAAGCTTGATGAATGACCCTCCACTACGTAATTCTCTCGTAGCTGCTGCACAGGAATATGCAAAATCATCCTCCCCTAATGATACAATTAGCCCTATGCATAGAGTTAATGAAAATGCGAAGATGTTATATGCTCTAAGACTGCCAATAGGATGGGACTGGGATAATGCCGGTAACCAAAAAAATAGAAACCTTGCCATTCCTCCAGACGGTCTCGGATGGTTTTTAAAAATTATAGGTTGGCTTATTACAGCTTTAGCAATATCATTAGGCTCATCATTTTGGTTTGATACTTTGAATAAAATAATGGTAATACGCTCCACAGTTAAACCACATGAGAAAAGCCTGGAAGAAGCCTCAGAAGACAGGCAATAACCAAAAGTTACAGTTGCTACGAAACCTTCATTGATAAAATTATAAAAGGAAATAAGTTGCTGAATACCTTAATAAAACAGTAAGCAGCCGTTAGCCAAGAAGGGAAATTAAGTAGGCCTTTAAACCACATTTATGGAAAAATTTGAATTATCTAAATCAGATTTAAAAATTAAGAAAGCAATGTCAAACTCGCTTTTGCGATCTGCTTTTTTTAGCATCCTTATTTTCTTTACAAGTTGTGCAGTCAGTTTGGCTCCAAAATTTGACCAAGAAATTGTTGATAATCTTTCAGCTTCATCCACAGAGATCTTTCAACTTTTTGCTGAAATATCTGGAGGAGTAACTAGTTCAGATTTTAATAAAAGAGAAGAAAAGTATAATTCTGTGATTGGGAAAATAGAAGCATTAGAGTTACAAATTCAAGCCAGACCTGTACCAAAAAGTAAATTGCTAGATAAAATAAGAAACAAAGTGAACGATAGGCTTGCACAAAAGGGCCAAATTGCGCTTGCTGTTGGTGACACTACACCAAGTGCTTCTGCTTTATTTCAAATAAGACAAAATCTTGAAAAAATGAAAGCTGCAGATAAGAGTAATGGATTAACACGAACAGAAGTACAAGCATTTAAGGGCAATATAGAAAAATTTTTAGATCAAGCCTTGACTTACGAAGGATTCTTAAATAAATAACTACATTCTTTAAACTTTTATTATGGTATTAGACATTAATCAACTTATTGAGGACATAAAAAATACTGCCTCAGGAATAATAAACAAAGATGTTGCAACACTAAGAGGCTTCTCAAACCGACAGCTGAAGGGCATAGCTACTCAATCAGCTTTGGTAGCTTCCGGAATTGCAACCGGAGAGATTAGAGAATCTTTAAGAGACTTTTTTTTGGATCAGTTAGTAGAATTAGTTCGAAATTTTGTTAACACTTTAGTAGGATTACTTTTAACTACAATTGAAAGATTATGGAATGCAATTGTAAATGTTATTTGGAATACAATTTCAAAAGCAACAGGTGTTCAATTATCAGCATTTAACCCACTATAAGAATATAAATATTCTTTCTTATGTTACTTTATCAAGCGTTACATTAACCTGTCATTCCATATAAAGTGAGACATAAACAGAGATGTCGATGTAATTAAAGGTTGTGGAAGTCTGTATCAATGATCTCCATAACGATTTAAAGGATTATATCAAAGGGCCGACAGAGCTTAATTACCATGTTGGCGTGTGACACCCAGCAAAGTTTTTATTTAAGGATTCTTTGATAAAGCCTTTAATCAAAATCATGCTAATTCCCACTCACAAACTCTTATACTTAATTGGTAAGAATACTATGAAAACAATAACAAAGTTAGGAAAGAGGAAAAAGTAATAAGTTATTAATAGGATAATTAGGAAGGGGTTACTGATGTAAGGATGGATACTAATGGTTGTAGATGAATATAACTGTACTCGCCTTGTAGATTTCTATTTTAAGCTCAAATAAAGTTTTTAAATTAACTAAACTCTTTTTATGGAACAATTAAAACTTATAAAAATTAATAGCCAGGGAGACTTAGTAAGGGGCTGGCAATTCTTTTTAAGAGGACAAGGATTTTTGGAAGGAGAAGTAACCGGGACTTTTGATGCTGAAACGAAAAATGCAACTATAGATTTTCAGCAAAAACACAATCTGCAACCGGATGGTGTTGTTGGTAATAAAAGTTTTGGTATGGCAATGCAATTAGGTTTTGCAGGTATTATAGATGATAGAACTGATAAATCCGGCGCTGAATTTCCGGTAAAGCCTTCTTTTAATTGTTTAGATGGCAATGATGAACGTCGTGCCCTTTTTGGAAATTTCTCTTTTGAACCTAAGCCAATACCCGCAAATCCTGAAAACATTCTCATAACCGGTGATTGGGAAAGTAAAAATATAGTTATTGTTTCCATACCTCAGCTAACAGATATAAAAGGCAATGACAGAGTAAGGTTTCACAAGCTTGCTGCAAACCAACTTATTAAATTATGGAAGGATTGGGAGGATGCTGAATTGCTGAATATGGTACATACATGGGCAGGGGCTTTTGTACCAAGATTTGTAAGAGGAAGCAGAAAAACACTAAGTAATCATGCTTTTGGATCAGCTTTCGATATTAATGTAGCATGGAATCCATTAGGGGCATTGCCTGCACTTATCGGGCAAAAAGGCTCAGTAAGGGAATTAGTTAAAATAGCTAATGATAATGGTTTTTATTGGGGAGGACATTTTACAAGACTTGATGGAATGCATTTCGAAATTGCAAAGTTAATGTAGGCAGGAGCTAAAATTCTATTGCCATCCAGTAACATTAAGAAACATCTTTTTTGAATCCGCTTTCCAGTTATCCCTATATTTTGTAAAAATTAACAATACTCTTATGCCTACAAATCCAAACACTCAATTTGAAAGTGAATACAGGTTTTTGTTTGACGGCTGCACCATAAATGAAGACAAATTTTTTGAAATAGATGAAGTGATTTCAAAAATGGTTGCTAATAAAGCAAGCTATGAAGCTGTTGGAAAGTTAACGAATATCCCCTGGAATTTTATCGCTATTATTCATTGCATGGAAGGATCATTAAGCTTTAAAAAGCATTTACATAATGGTGATCCTTTAACGGAGCGAACAGTTCAGGTTCCAAAAGGACGACCTGCGGCAGGAAATGCCCCTTTTAGTTGGGAAGAAAGCGCTATTGATGCACTTACTATAGAAGGGTTCACTACTAAAACTGATTGGAGCATTTCCGGCATGTTGTCTTCTTTTGAAAGGTATAATGGAATGGGATACCGGAAAAGAGGAATTCACTCACCATATTTATGGAGCTATTCTAATCATTATTCCAAAGGAAAATTTACCAACGACGGAGTGTTTAACCCAAATGCTGTTTCAAAACAATGCGGAGCGGCAGTTTTATTGAGGCGTATGAGTGAAAAGCAGATAGCTGTAAAAGGAGAAACAGATACAATCTCTCAAATTAAACGTTTGGGCGAAGAAGTATTATTTGATCCAGATAACTTTCATGAGAATGCTGCCCAACTTCAAATACTTCTGAATAATATAGGGTTGCATTTACGTGTAGACGGTAAAGCAGGTAGAAATACTTCGGATTCTTATCATTCACTTACTGGAAAATTTTTAAAGGGCGATAAGTAAATTTTCTAAAAAAAAGTTGAGAAATGATAAAGTTGCAGCCCGAACAGTGTGATAAAGTATGATGTTATTTAAAAATTAATTTGCTATGCCAACAATTAATGTAAATCGTTGATTTACTCCAAAAATTTTTAGTTGTCAGCAGTTTCAACTACCACATTTAAGTTAGCTTAAATATTTAAAATTTCGTAACCTATACTTCTACATACTTAAAGTAGCTTTAATTACAAGAAATCTTTTAAAATAGCTATCTCCCGAATTGCATTTATAATATAAAATTCTTTTATTGTAAAATAAAAAAACCATGAAAAGAATTATTGCTTGCAGTGATGGTACCTGGAATAAACTGGGTACAATAGATAGAGGTAAGCCTGTAAAAACAAATGTTGAAGTTATGTACCAAAGCATCTGCGAAGATGGAAATGGTATTAAGCAGATGAAACTTTATGACTCCGGAGTTGGAACAAGTTATTCATTAAAAGATCAGTTGATTGGAGGAGCTGCAGGTCTTGGCATTGACCAAAAGATTAAAGACATTTATAAATTTTTAATTCTTACTTATGAGGAGGATGATGAAATATTTTTATTCGGATTTAGCAGGGGGGCCTATACGGCCAGAAGTGTCGCTGGATTTATAAACAATTGTGGCATTTTGAAACCTCAATACATGCATTTAGTAGATGAAGCGTACGATTTATACAGAAATAGGAATGATTATTCAGCTCCTGATTCTGATTTAATGATGTCTTTTAAAAGCCGTTATAGCAGTCAACCCAGAATTAAATTTTTAGGTGTCTGGGATACGGTAGGAAGTCTGGGAATACCATTACCCTCATTCAAAACCTTAAATAGCAAAAAGTATAAATTTCATGATGTAAAGCTCAGCAGAATAATTGATTATGCTTTTCATGCTTTAGCTGTACATGATTTGAGGGCGTTATTTCAACCATCTTTATGGGAACAGTCAAGGAGTGTTAAGCAAGATAAAAATAACCCACAGGTATTAGAGCAAAGATGGTTTTCAGGAGTTCATTCTAACATTGGTGGTGGTTATTGTGATTCAGGTTTAAGTGATATTGCGTTAGATTGGTTAATGAAAAAATCTAATAATATCGGTCTTTGTTTTAATGAAGAGAAACTAAAAGAAATAAAACCAAATTGTAAAGGAGAACTAAGGAATTCTTACACTCCATTATACTGGTTCTGGGTTTCCTAAATGGAGAAAGATTTATGAAAATAATGACAGAAAGGAAGTTCTGGATAAAAGTATACTTGATCGGTATAATGGGACAAACTTACCTAAAAATGTAAAAATGGCTATTGAAAAAGGAATTCTGATTGATTAAATACCTTTAAATATTAAAAGGCAAGAAACATTCTAAAATAACTTCAAGGGTTTTGGGGAAGTTATCAAATAAAGTTTTATTTAACGGACCACATCACTTTGATTTGCTTTTTGGCTGTACCATTAGCTTTGTCAAATCAGGTCACATTATAACATTATAATCTTCTTACAATTAAAAATAACCTTAATTTCGGATATTCTAAAACCAACGATTCTAAAATTTTTAAGTATTAGTGAGAAAAAGAAATTGAACTAATATTATAGGAAGACTCAACCAGAACTTCATTTCTGTTTCCTACCGGGAAAATCTTTCGTATTCTGCTTTGATACTTCCTGATAAAGAGCTTTACTGTCCCGATCACTACCAAAAACCCCTAATCATCACTGCAATAATCATGATCCACCCCACCCTTTGTATCAACCGGTTTTTTTCCTGCTGATGAAGCTGTTCATCGATTTTTAGGTTCGGCTCCAATACCTCAACGCTATGCTTCTGTTTTGCATTATCGTTTCATTTAACTATGCATGAGCAAAAGTTATTCAACAGGTTGCAATTATATTGGCCTATGTATGTAAAAGGAATTCGGGTAATATTTAATGCTCATGGCATTAGCCTTGCCTGAATGCCCTGTCCTCCTTATGCAATTGCTTGTAACGGGACTGGAGCATCACAAAAAAGGTGAAAGATTTAAATGTCAGATCAAACAATTTTATGATTACAGACTTTACCAACAAAAACGTTTTAATTACCGGAGGCTCCAGGGGAATTGGCAGGGCTTGCGCCAAGCTTTTTTCTGACCTGAATGCCAATGTTATCATTACTTATAAGGCAAACTTAGGAGAGGCGAAGCAGACATTGGAGTTATTAAACAATACACAAAAGCACAGCCTGTACCAGCTTGACATGTCCAAGCCTGAAGATATAAAGCAAGTCTTTCAACAGGTTATTGAAAAGCATGAAAGGCTTGATGTGTTGGTAAACAATGCAGGTGTGTTTATAGAGCACAAAATAGACCAGGTTTCATTTGAAGAATGGCAAAACGCATGGAACGAAACCATTGCAACAAATTTAACGGGTGTCAGCAACCTGTGTTACTTTGCTGCAAGACAGATGATAAAGCAAAAACAAGGGAAAATAGTTAATATTTCTTCCCGTGGAGCCTTTCGTGGTGAACCTGACCATCCCGCTTATGCTGCCAGCAAAGCGGACTGAATGCCATGAGCCAGTCATTGGCGGTTGCGCTTGGTAAGTTTAATATTACAGTAGGCGTGGTAGCGCCGGGCTTTGTAGAAACAGATATGGCCGCACCCTACCTGCAAAGTGAAGCCGGTGAAATGGTAAAAAAGCAAAGTCCCCTAAATCGTGTAGCAACACCCGAAGAAGTAGCCAGGCTGGTTGCTGTTTTTGCCAGTGAGGGTGTAGAGTTTATGACAGGCGGAATTGTTGATTTAAACGGTGCTTCTTATTTAAGAACCTGAAGCAAAAGCACTGTAAAAAAAATTGCAATGGCGGAAAAACATGGGACTATCAAGTGCGTCTTTTGCCTTCTACACCCGTAATACCTTCATCTGTATGAACTCTATAAAACCTTTTTAGCAAAATGCATGGTTCCTGTAGCTATAGCAAAAGGCTCCTAGCGATAAATAGCTGTATGGGTAATTTTCAAAACAGGAGTTTTTTTGATGGGTGTAAAACTACGGAATTTAGGTGTTTGCTTATAGCATTTGCTTCTGAGTTAACTGATGTTGAAATAGTACTGTTAGTGGTTTGTCTATAATTTTTGTAATTTAATTTTTATCTTAGATTAAAATTGTGTTTCATGGGTAAAATCCTCATCCTGCTGAAATATGTCTTTTTGATTTATGGTTTAGATATTAATGAAACAAGAAGGCATATTCATGTAACTCATAATGTAGCAGGGTATAAAAAGTCCTGCAAGTTTTGGTTGGAGCCGGAAGTAATGTTAGATGAGAGCAAAAAAGGCAACTTTACGGAAATTGAATTGAGAGAAATAAGAAAATTATTAGAAGAAAATAAAGAATTAATTTTACAACAGCTAGAATTATTCTATCAAGGAAAACCGGTTAAATCAATAAAGAAATGAATACTACACTTGTATATCCCTCCATTAAATCGGTTGAATTTATTAATAGTTCAGTAATGTTTGTTCATTTGGATAACGATAGGACTTTTATTGTTCCGCTCGAAAAATTTCCAGCTATACAACGTCTTTCATCTAAGGATAAAAAAGCTTTTGAAATAATAGATGATAAATACCTTTCATTTCTTTCTATTGATGAAATATATAGTATTGAAGAGTTAATTGGATTTGTTTCTTACTAACAATACTTTTTCTGGCAAGACTATTTTCCGCAGCATAAATACCTTCATCTGTATAAACTCTTATAAAAACATTTTCAGCATAATTTATAGTTCCCGTAGCTATAGCAAATAGTTGCATAGGAATACTATAGCGATAAATGTCTGTATAGGTAATCTTCAAAAGGGAGATTTTTTGGTGGCTGTAAAAGTATGAGATTTGGTGTTTGGTTAGTGCCTTTGCTTTTAAGTTAGATTTAAAAAATTTAGTTGCTTTAATAACAACATTTATTTTAGGTTCAAAGGCTTCAGCAAAACTTGAACGACGAATGAGTAGTCAATATTATCCACATAAAAAGAATAACTAATTTTTTTAGTAAAGTTATAAACACTTTCTTTACAAAATCAATTATTGTAATTACATTAGTAGCTTGGAAAATAATATACTAACGTGAGTGAAATTTATAACATAAATAGCTGGAAAATACTCTAGGCTTATTTCCGATGCCATTATTTGAGTATCAATTTAGGCAGGAGAAATTTGTTTTGCTTAATGGTGGTGCAAAAGGAAATTTTTGTTTAGATTTTCAGGAAGAAAATATAGAGAATATTAGAAATTATGCTTGGTCTTCTGACGTAGAAAGCTATTTGCTATTTAAGAATGATTATCTACATTTATACAAATGGAATACCTTTTCAAGTGAAGCTTTTTCTATAAATTCTGTAAATTCTAACATTGAGAAATTTTACCAATATTTAAGAAAAGAGAACTCTTTAAATTCAGATACAATAGTAAGATTTGGAATTCAATTTTATAAGCAAATTAGAACCCTCTTAAGAGACGATATTGGCAATAACTCATTAAATGTTCTTTTGTTTTTACTTGCTTGTATTGAAGATAATAATATAGATCGTAATGCTTTAGATATTAACAAATGGGGTATTACTGACTCAGTCAAAAATTCAGTATTACAAATAGATACTTTTTATTGGGATCAACTTTTAGAGCAAGTGAATAACGGCTTGAAGGTAAAAGAGCTAAAACCAAATATCCAATTATTGCTTCGTCATGCGGCAGGTAGACTCTTTCAAGAAGCTCATTTTGAAACTTTATTTCCTCTCTCCTATCAAGCATCATTATTTTTACCCAAAATTGAAAATAATTTAAATGTAAAAAGTAAAGAGCAAACAAGCGCTCACTTTACTCCAACTTCATTAGTACGTACAATTGTAGAAGAAGTATTAAGAGAATTTTCTTTTGACGGAAAAGAAACGATTACAGTACTTGACCCTGCATGTGGATCAGGTGAATTTTTGAAAGAATTTACAAGACAAATATTTTTAAAAGGGTATTCAGGAAAATTAAAACTTGTAGGTTGGGATGTATCTCAATCAGCGATTGATATGGCCAACTTTATAGCAAAGTTTGAATCAAGATCAAAGTTAGAAAATGTAGAAATACAAATTTCACAAATAGACGCTTTAGAAAATATTGACTTATGGAACATTAATGCAGACGTTTTGCTAATGAACCCCCCTTTTATATCTTGGGAATTGATGACAACAGAACAAAGGGAACAAGTTTCTTTAATGTTAGGAGATTTATCAAACAGGAGACCTAATACTGCAGCAGCCTTTTTATGGAAAGGCATAAACATATTATCGGAAGATGGATATATTGGTTGTGTATTACCTACTTCTATTTTTGAAAATGACACTTATCAAAAAATGCGTGGTGAGATTAAAGAGATAATTGATGTTCGAGTGGTAGGACGTTTAGGAAGTCATAGTATTTTTTCTGATGCTTTGGTAGATGCTGCAATATTTGTAGCGACACGGAAAAAAGGAATGGTTAAAGGGCCTGTAATTCTCTGGAGCGATTTTAGGCCTGAGTCTAATTCAAATGCATTAAGGCAATTAAGAAAATTAAGAGCTGGCGAAAATTTAATTAGTGCTGAAGGAAATGGTTTTAGCATTTACATTAATGAAAGAATTATTGAAAATGAGACTTGGATGCCTATTCCTTATAAGTCATTTGAAATACTTAATCGACATTTAAATTTTCCAACTGTAGAACAAATCTTTGACCTTAAACAAGGTGTTAGAACAGGGCTAAATGCTGCTTTTTTAATAACAAAAGAGTATTGGCAAAGGCTTTCTATTAAAGAAAAAAAATTTTTTAGACCTGCGGTGACGAACGAGTCTATAAATGCTGGAAGACTTAATGATAATTACTACATCTTTTATCCGGAAGGAGACTATAAAATTTTAAACCGAGAAGATTTAATGTCAAAGGTTCCTAAATATTTTAAAGATGTATTAGAACCAAATTATAAAAAACTATCTACAAGAGCGCGGAAAGGAGAGCATAATTTTTGGAAATTGAGTGAACATCGAGCATGGCAAATACCATATACTCCAAAAATAGTTTCAAAAGAATTTGGGAAAGCAGGCGCATTCGCTTATGATAAAACAGGTGCATTTGTGGCTGAACGAAGTCATGCTTGGTTGCCAAAGAGCAATATACTTGGCGATATTGGTTTTGGATATGTTGCGATATTAAGTATGCCTATCATAAATGATTTTTTAAACGGCTTGTCAAAACAAATTGGAGGTGGACAATGGTATTTGTCTTCGAAATTTATCAATAAAATGCCGATGCCAAATTTATTTGATAAAAACTACAATAAAGATATTTTAATTCAACTTATTGACATTGGTAGTCAAATAAGTTCGGGCGAGACTATAGAAAACGAAAGGCTAGAAGCATTATCAAAGTACGTTTTTTAATGGCAAACAAAAATCCAAAGCCACAAATTGTAGGTTTTGCTGAAGGGCGAATTCAACAGCTGTTAAGAGATAGTTCAATAAGGATTGACGAAATATTTCCTAACTCACGGATTTATCAATTTGTAAATGGAAAAGATTACGACAACTTTTATGATTCTGAAGAGCATCTTAATGGTTTAATCCCGTTTAAGGTAGTAGATTATATATATTGGCTTTCTGTTTTAATAGATTATACCTTGCCAAATTCTACTTTAAAACAGATTAACTTAGGCATTTATGATACAGATAAAAATAAATTATTTAAGGCTGAGTGGGCTTCAAATTCTCATCTTGATCATGCACAACCACATTGGCACATCAACAATAGAAATTATCATAACGAAGAAATTAATGGAACCTTTCTTAAGCCTGAACTTAATTCTACTTTTGAAATGAGGCTATCAAGAATTCATTTCCCTATGTGCGCTTCTTGGCAAAAGGATTCGTCACATGTCGCACATTTATCAAAAACGGAAAATATGGTAATTGTAAATTGGCTTGAAAGAGTTATAAAATATATTCTGACTCAATTAACCTGGTTGGAAGACAAAACAATGGTGTAAGTATTCTTTAATTTTAAATACTCGGGTTTTTTGTCTTTTTAGCAGTTGCAGTGTTATCCCTTACACATTGATCATGATAGAAATACAATTTATTCGTAAGACCAGTGAAATTAATAAAGAAACATGTACTACACTTATATATCCCTCCATTAAATCGGTTGAACGACAGAAGTTTTATTGTTACCCTTGAAAATTTCCAGCTATACAACGTCTTTCACCTGAAGACAAAAAAGCTTTTGAAATAATAGATGATAAATACCTTTCATTTCTTTCTATTGATTAAATTTATAGTATCGAAAAAGTTATTCTCCCGTTCCACAAACACCCTCAACTACCATTGCAGGGGTATAACTACGAACGCTAAAATGCCTATCTTTAATTATCAAATTTCTTATATGTTAACAAACCTCAAACAAGACTTGATTAACAAAATTTCAGCTACTAATGACGAAAACCTGTTGTTGCTGCTGAAAACTAATTATGAATATTTTTCGCAGAAAGGCGTAGATGTGACAGATGAACTCTCTGAAAATGATAAAGCAGAATTGATCAGTATGGTTAATGAGCCATTTGGCTCTGATACTGTTTCACAAAAAGAACTTGATGAAGCAATCAAGCAATGGCGTACGAAATAATTTATAAAAAACGTTTTCTTAATAAACTACTCACACTGTTGGATTACCTAAAGAACGAATGGGGACAAAGTGTCTCGGAAAAGTTTATTATTCAACTTCAAAAAAGACTTAATACTTTATCAAAACATCCTTTTATAGGATCTCCGTCAAATGCAGTAAAATCAGTTAGAAGTATACTGGTAACGAGGCAAAACAGAATATTCTACAAAATTGAAGGCAATGTCATTGAAGCAATCAATATGCAGGATTCAAGGAGTGATCCAAACAAAAACCCATACAATTAATTTAGATAATCGAACTTCTTTTACGGATACTTTTTTATACAGCTAATTCTAAAAGTTTATCATTTTTACCTATTGAAGAAGGTTCAATGTCTACAAGTTAAGATCCTTCTACGGCTTCGTAAATGTTAGGTATCAATCCTTCCATTGTTTCTGCTAATTTGTTATTTTATTTATAACATCCTTTCCATCGTACCACTTTGTTTAAATTTGTGTTCTGATAAAATCAATGAAATTGAAAAATAAATTTTACTTACTCTTCGCTGGGTTAACATTAGCAGGCAATTTTGCAAACGCTAATCCTCGGGGAAAAGACCCAAAACATCCCAACAACATAAAGTATATCGACAAGTCAAACATGGATCCTTCGGTGAAGCCGGGTGACAACTTTTATATGTATGCCAATGGTAACTGGCTTAAGAACAATCCTGTTCCGGCAAGCAAAACAAGGTGGGGTAGTTTTGACGTGTTAAGAGAAGAAAGTTCTCAAAGACTTCGAACCTTACTGCAGCAGGCATCTGCAAATACAGCAAAAGATCGTATCACACAAATGGTTGGAGATTTTTATGCAAGTGGTATGGACAGTACTGCAATCGAAGCCAAAGGTATTTCGCCTGTAAAAGCTGATCTTGACAGGATTGCCGGTATCAGTACTGTGCAGGCCGTTCTTACTGAAGCTGCTGCTATGAGAACGTATGGTTTTGGAAATCCTTTATTTGGGATGTACATAAGCCAGGACAGAAAAAATACAAAGCAATACATTGCGCAATTGAGCCAGGGCGGTACTACCTTGCCCGACAGAGATTATTACCTGAAAAATGATGTACGCAGTAATAAGGCCCGTGAGGCTTATCTAAAGTATGTAAAGAACGTGTTTATGTTAGCAGGAGAAGATACTGCTGCAGCAACAACCAGTGCAGATGCTGTTATACGTATTGAAACTGCTTTGGCTAAAGCTCAACTAAGCCGTGTAGAATTGCGTGATCCCTATAAAACATACAACAAGTTTGCTGTAAAAGATCTGAATGAAACTACTCCACACCTTAACTGGAGCAGTTTATTACCTTTGATGAAGGTAAATGTGGCAGATAGTGTTGTGGTAAATAATCCATCTTTTTTAAAAACAGTGGATACTTTACTAAACACTCTGCCGGTAAATGATTGGAAAAGCTACCTGCGTTGGAACGTTCTTAAAAACACTGCTCCCTATTTAAGCAGCCGTTTTGTTGAAGAAAACTTTAAATTTAGCCAGGCATTAAGCGGCCAGAAAGAGCCTACTCCACGCTGGCAGCGTATGGCAGGTTTAATTGATGGTTCTCTTGGCGAATTACTTGGCCAGTTATATGTAGCCCGGTATTTTAAGCCGGAAGCAAAGCAGCGTATGCTGGATCTTGTAAATAACCTGCAGTCAACATTTGAAAACCGTATAAAAAACCTGGACTGGATGAGTGCTGAAACAAAGCAGCGTGGTATAGAAAAGCTTCATGCCTTTACAAAAAAAATAGCTTATCCTGACAAATGGAAAGACTATCAGGGTGTGACCATCAGCAGGAATGACTTGCTTGGAAATATAAAAAGTGCTGATATATGGGAATATAATGATATGGTGAACCGGTTAGGCAAACCGGTTGACCGTACACTATGGGGAATGACTCCTCCAACCATTAATGCTTATTATAGCCCAACCAACAATGAAATTGTTTTCCCTGCTGCCATTCTTCAATTTCCATTTTTCGATTTCAGCGCAGACGATGCAGTAAATTATGGTGGAATAGGAGCAGTTATAGGTCATGAAATGACACACGGTTTCGACGACCAGGGACGCCAGTACTCAGCAGAAGGAAACCTGAAGGACTGGTGGACAAAAGAAGATGCTGAAAAATTTAAATCAAGAGCTGACCAGGTAGTGAACCAGTATAACAAAATGACTGTGCTCGATACCGTTTATTTAAACGGAAAACTTACACTTGGTGAAAACCTTGCAGACCTGGGCGGTTTAAGTATAGCATATGATGCATTCACAAAAACAAAACAGTTTAAAGAAGGAAAGAAGATAGATGGTTTTACACCTGCACAACGTTTCTTTTTAGGTTGGGCACAGGTTTGGCGTGGCAATATTTTGCCTGAATATTCTGCCCAGCTTGTTTTAACTGATCCCCATTCTCCCGGTGAACACCGTGCAAATGGCCCTATTATAAATATGGAATCCTGGTACCAGGCCTTCAATGTGCAACCAGGTGATAAAATGTACGTGCCGGAAGATCAACGGACTCATATTTGGTAACAAACATTCGTATTAGAATACGTAGCAATAACATTTTGAAAAGCCTTTCAGGAGGGCTTTTTTTATAAGTTAAAGTTTTTGCTATGTTTTGTTTTGTAGCAGCGCACTCCAGCATCAACCATTCATTGGAATGCATCTCTTCCATTCTCCCGACAAGAAATATTCCTTAGGATAACTATAGGTTGGTGCAATAGAATCAGGCAGGAAAATAATCTTTTAAAAAACAAACATTTTGAGATATGGAGTCGATTTTATTAAAGTATTATAAACTTTAATTAATGCTTTCATGTTACTGAACCTTTATTCTATTTCTCTGTTATAAACATATAAACTTGACTTAAAATAATTTTTATGAGCTTAACAACTAATGTAAAAGACGACAAACAAAATGGTGCTGAAGATAAAGAAACAAGAGATGCAAATAGGATAGAGACAAACAAAACTGATCCTCAAACTACAGAATTAAAAGGTTTCTTCGACACTAAAGAACCTCTGGAAGAAGAAGGAACAATAAACCCCCTTACCGGTAATCCAAGGCATCCTGAATAACTATTGTCATAAGCTGTATTTTGAGGAGTAAGAAGCTATTGGTGAAGAACAGCAACAGCAGTATAAACTCAGACGTATGAAATTTGTTGCCACGAAGAAATACCGTATACGCTGTGCGACGCAACCGGAGTTGCCATTACAACTAAAGTCGGGTTCATAAAAAAAGCATTGGTGAGTCCCTTGTTTTATTTTAATAATTTTTGCTTACCTGCAAAATATATTCACTTTACAGGCAGTTGTTCTTTCACCTTAAAATTAAACTTCAGCCAGTTTTGGTTTACCTACCGGTGCGGCAGGAGCTTTTACTGCAATGACGGTAATGATAGCAGAAAGGAGTAAAGAGCCGGCCATAAAAATATACGAGGCGCTAAATCCCCCTGTTGTTCCGTTTAAATAGCCAACTAAATACGAGCCTGCAAATGATCCTAAAGCCCCGAAACTGTTAATAAGGGCCATTGCTCCGCCTGCCACATTTTGTGGTAAAATCTCAGGAATGATAGCGAAGAAAGGGCCATATGGCGCATACATAGCACCGCCCGCAATAATAAGCAACACAAAAGAAAGCCAGAAATGATGAGAACCAAGTAAGTACGAACAATAAAAGGCAATGGCACCTATTAAAAGGAACGGCCAGACAAAAATTTTCCTGTTAAGTGTTTTATCGGAAAAATAAGAAGCAGCAAACATTCCTATAATAGCTAAAACATAAGGAACGGAAGACAGCCATCCGGTACTTACGATATCCATATTGGGTGCCGCCTTAATGATAGAAGGAAGCCACATAACAAAGCCATACACGCCAATACTCCATAGGGCATATTGCAGGCTAAGTAAAATAACTATTCTTGATTTAAATGCTTGGGCAAAGTTTTTAACGGGCTTAATTCCCTGTTGCTCCAGTTGTAACTGTTGCTCCAAAGCTTGCTTTTCGTCTTCTGTTAACCATTTGGCGTTTTTAGGTTTATCGTCTACCACCCGCCACCAGATAAAGGCCCAAATTATTGCCGGAAATCCTTCAAGAATAAACATCCATCGCCAGCCTACGGCATTTATTAAATAGCCGGATAAGACGGACATCCATAATATAGTAGCAGGATTGCCCAGAATTAAGAAAGTATTTGCGCGTGAACGTTCAGCTTTGGTAAACCACCTGCTTAAAAAAATTAGCATAGCAGGCATAACAGCACTTTCTACCACACCCAGCATAAACCGGATAACTATTAAATAATTTACATTACTGATCAGGCCGGTTGCTGTTGCCAGGGCGCCCCATAGTATAAGAGACCAAAAGATTAATTTTTTTGCGCTTTTATTAGCTGCATACAATGCGCCGGGTAACTGAAAAAAGAAATAGCCAAGGAAAAACAAGGAAGCCAGCAATGACGACATGGAGGGTGTAATGTGTAGATCAGCAGCCATGCCACTTGCAGCACCAAAGCCGAAATTTGCCCTGTCGAGATACGCAAGACTGTAGGTTATAAAAGCTATCGGAATAAGGCGGTACCACCGTGATGGAGCAATTGTTTTTTCCATATTAGCTTAATTACATTAGATTTTGTAACATACTGTTTGAACCTTTACCAAGTGTGTTGCAACTATCCATTTGCTTGGAACGATAAATGTAACAGAATAACTGATGAGAAAAAATAAAAAGGTTTATTTGTGACATAAAATGCAGCAGATGAAAGTATTTGTAACAAGGGTAATACCTGAGATTGGCATACAAATGATGAAGGATGCAGGAATAACTGTAAGTCAATGGATGGAAAAAAGAAACTTGACCCGGGAGGAACTGATAGCCCGGTGTAAAGAAAACGATGCATTGCTGAGTGCAGGGTCAAACGATATCGACAAGGAGTTTCTTAATGAATGTTCACATTTAAAAGTTATTTCATTGTTGTCCGTTGGCTATGATGGTGTAGATGTTGCGGAGGCGAGCCGCCTTAAAATACCTATTGGAAATACGCCGGATGTATTAAGTGCTGCAACGGCTGATATCGCTTTTTTATTAATGATAGCAGTATCACGAAAGGCCTTTTATCTCCATAAAAAGATCATCAACGGCGAATGGGGATTTTATGATCCTACAACTGACCTCGGTATAGAATTGCAAGGCTGCACGTTGGGCATTTGGGGGTTGGGGAAGATAGGGTCAGAAATGGCAAGGCGTTGTGTTGGCGCTTATAGAATGAAGGTGATCTATTGCAACCGCCACCATAATCAGGAAGCAGAAAAGGAGTTGAATGCAGTAAAAGTTTCTTTTGATGAATTACTTGAGCAAAGCGATGTGCTTTCTATACATACAGCATTAACTAATGAAACAAAAGGTAAGTTTAATAAGGATGCTTTCGACAAAATGAAAAATACTGCCATATTTATCAATACGGCCAGAGGTGCTATTCATAACGAAGAAGACCTTGCAGAAGCTTTAAAAAACGGATCAATTTGGGGAGCGGGCTTAGATGTCACCAATCCGGAACCAATGCATCCTGCTAATCCATTGCTTCAAATGCCTAACGTTGCTGTATTGCCGCATATAGGGTCTGCAACAAAGGAGGCAAGAGATGCGATGGCTGTGATTGCTGCTAAAAATATCATTGCAGGATTGCAAGGGAAAGAACTGCCACATCTGGTAAACACGAAACTATATTAAGTATATATTCAGTCTTTTGTTCCGCATATACTATTGTGAGTTTTATGATAAATAAAATACAGAAACAACCTCTATCAAACTATTTACTTCTGAAATTACGGTGAAGGAATATCTCATATCCTTCCAAAAATATTAAGGGATGAATGGGCATAAGATTACATGGAATACTAAAAACCGGAATATCAAATGGAAACGGGAACAGAGCGAGAATAGTATCTCCGTTAGCCAAACGACTAAAATGAAAGGCGATTTGCCTTCACTGCAATAGGTACCTGTTTTAAAAACATATCCACTCGTCTATTTTTAACAAAATTTGATTTAAACACTGTTATAGCTTTATCGGAAGATCAATAGTAACATTTTAAAAAAACTTAGAAACGGATTTGAAAAGGTATATTTCAATTGCTATTTTAATTGCTTTCCTTTTTAGCAATATATCAGCCTCTTGCCAGTACGCTAACCTTGAGTTTGCGGAAAACAAAGGCCAGTGGGATTCAAGTGTTAAATTTAAGGGGACTATGAGTAACGGAGCTTTTTTCCTTACGGAAAAAGGTTTCAGGGTTTTACAAAGTAAGCCGGAAGATCTTCAGAAAATGGCTGATCTGTTTCATGGTTTTTCTCATGCAACCGCACATAATACTGCAGCTAAGTCGGTTATCCCATCTAAAGATAAAGATGGAGTAACCTTACATTCACATGCATACGATGTAGAGTTTTTAAATGCCCAAACTCCTATAATTGTTGGAGATAAACCATTGAACACCTATAATAATTATATTATTGGTAAAGATCCATCCAAATGGAAAGGCAATTGCCTGATTTACCAGGCTATAACTTATAAAAATATCTATCCTGGTATCGACATAAGGTATTATACAAATGAAGGGAAGCTTAAGTACGATATTATTGTACATCCCGGTGCAGATCTTTCCCGCCTTGCAATGAAATATGATGGTGTAGAGGAATTGCAGGTGAAAAATGAACAATTGGTTATTAAAACATCTGTAGGTGAAACACGTGAACTTGCACCATACGCCTACCAGGTGGTTGACGGCCTTAAAAAGGAAGTTGGTTGCAGGTTTAAAGCTGCAGGTAAAATTGTACGATTTGCTACAGACAGTTATTCGAAATCTTCTGAATTAATTATTGATCCTACGCTGGTCTTTTCAACTTTTACAGGCAGCACTGCAGATAACTGGGGGTATACTGCCACATACGGCCCCGACCAAAGTTTTTACGCAGGTGGAATAGTATTCGATCAGGGTTTTCCAACAAGTACCGGAGCATTTAGCACCACTTATAATGGCGGAATTGATGATGAAGGGATCGGAGGAGGTTATGATATAGGTATAATCAAATTCAACCCAAATGGTACAAACCGTACTTATGCTACTTACATAGGCGGAAGCGGAAATGAACAACCACATAGCCTGGTAGTAAACGCTCAAGGTGAGCTTGTAATAGCCGGACGTACAAATTCAGCTAACTATCCTACAACCGCGGGAGACGTGGCTGGTGGAAGTTATGATATTTTTGTCACTAAATTAAATGCTGCAGGTTCTGCCTTAGCAGGTTCAAGAAGAATAGGTGGAAGCGAGCGGGATGGAGTAAACATCGATCCTAAATACTCTGGATCACCCAATGTTAGTATCAGAAGAAATTATGGCGACGATGCAAGAAGTGAGGTAATATTCGATAATAGCGGCAACATATTGGTTGCTTCCAATACACAGTCTTCCAATTTTCCGGTGACACCCGGAGCTTTTCAGAAAACTCTTGCCGGCAAGCAGGATGGTGTTATCATTAAATTAAATCCCAGTCTCAGTAATATTCTTTTTAGCACCTTTTTAGGGGGAAGCGGTAATGATGCTGCTTTTGTATTGTCCATAAATCCTGCCGATAATAATCTCTATGTCGGAGGTAACACTGATGGGGCAGATTTCCCGGGCAATAAAACAAATGCTTTATACCCTGCATTCCAGGGTGGTGAAACAGATGGTTTTGTTTCTATTATATCTCCCGACGGAAGTGCTTTATCAAAAACTACCTTTATCGGAACTTCCGGTGTTGACATGTTGTATGGCATACAATTCGACAAATTTAGTTTTCCTTATATTATGGGGACAACGAACAGCGACAATTGGCCAATAGTGAATGCGACTTTTTCTCAAAACAAAGGCAAGCAGTTTGTTGCAAAGCTCAAACCAGACTTATCAGCTTATGAATACTCCACCGTCTTTGGCAGTGGAGCTAAGGAACCTAATATATCGCCGATTGCATTCCTTGTAGACAGGTGTGAAAACGTATATGTTTCAGGTTGGGGTGGCACAGCAAATACGGCTCGGCAATATGCAAATTCAGGAACATCAGGCTTATCTGTAACACCCGATGCAATACAAGGAACAACAGACAATAGTGATTTTTACTTTTTTGTTTTAGAAAGAAATGCAGCATCACAGTTGTATGGCAGTTTTTTTGGGCAAAACGGAGGGGAGTACGGCGAACATGTTGACGGAGGAACAAGCCGTTTTGACCGCAATGGCGTTATTTACCAGGCCTTATGTGCCAATTGTAGCGGCGGTGCCACTTTTCCAACAACTCCCGGAGTTTGGTCTCCCACCAATGGTTCTGCAAATTGTAACCTTGCCGCCGTTAAAATAGCCTTTAACCTTGCTGGTGTTGTAAGCAGTGTCAGAGCTTCTATTGATGGTGTAGTGCGCGATACTTCAGGCTGTGTGCCTTTAACAGTAGATTTTACTGATACCATTGCCCGAGGTAAAAAGTACATTTGGAACTTTGGCGATGGCTCACCGGAAGTTGAAACTACAGAACCTTCTATAAGTCATACTTTCAATGAAGTTGGCAGCTACCAGGTCAGGCTCACTTCAATTGATAGCTCCAAATGTAATATTTCAGATTCGGCATATACACACATCAGGGTGAGAAGCGACAAGGTTAGCCTTGGCTTTACACCCGAAAAATTACTTCCTTGTGAGTCTGCTAACTACCGGTTTACAAATACTTCATTTGTAAACTCTTCAGGCAGAGCATTTACCAATACCTCTTTTACCTGGTATTTTGGAGACAATACGCCCCCTGTTATTACCGGCAATGATACGATCAGCCATGCATTTCCGGGTGTTGGTGTGTATAACGTAAAACTGGTACTGACAGATACCTCTTTTTGTAATGCACCTGATTCTATAGAGATACCATTAAGAATAGCAACAAACCTAAAAGCCCAATTTGAAACTCCTGCGAGTGGCTGTGCCCCTTATAATGCGGTTTTTAATAATATTTCCACAGGGGGTCAGCAATTTTATTGGGACTTTGGAGATGGAGTAACTTCAACTGAACTGAGTCCGGCACATGTATATTCTGTTGCGGGCACATACATAATAAAATTAAGAGCAGTAGACTCAGGGGCATGCAACACGATAGATACAACCAGTTTGACAATAATAGTAAGCGATAAGCCAACAGCCTCTTATAACTTTACACCCAATCCTCCACAGGAAAATACACCTGTTAATTTTTTGAATAATTCAATCGGAGCCACACATTACTTATGGCAATTTGGAGATAGTGACACATTATCTACTACTTCACAGGAACCTGTTTCGCACGTTTATAATGTAACCGGAAATTTTAATTCGTGTCTTATTGCAATAAATAACTTCGGTTGCGAAGATACTGCCTGTCAAAATATTGTAGCACGGGCATCACAACTACTTGATGTTCCAAACGCCTTTACACCTAATGGAGACGGAATGAATGATAAAGTCTTTGTGCGGGGATATGGTATAACTAAAATGACCTGGCGAATCTATAACAGATGGGGACAAATGGTTTTTGAATCTAATGACAGAACACAGGGCTGGGATGGAACCTACAAAGGAGGCATACAACCAAAAGAAGTTTACCATTACATTTTATCAGTACAGTACGCGGACAATACCAAAGATGAGAAAAAAGGTGACATAACATTATTAAGATAGAAAAAAACAGATAAGAAATGCTAATTGCAGAGGCTTTTTTTCTTTAACTAAATTGGTAATTTTATCAGTAAATTGCTCTAAAAAGGCGTAAAACATTCACAAAGAGCAGGCTATTGAAAGCCCGTTGTCACGACTTAATCTTTTAACTGTTTGGCGTTCAAGTATCCTTTTTTTGGTCAGATACACAGGTTCTCCGGTAATTGGGTTAGGATCATTACGAGTAAGGAGATTCCATAATAATTGCACTTAAATTTTTATTTACCTCCTTGTTTTCGCCAATAAATAACACTCAAACCAGTACATTTTGCGGAGATTTTTAAGAATTTTATTTGCAAAAAAGTTTGGTGAACCGACCTTCACTAGACTTTCCGTAAATGCTTATAAAGCCATGATTACAAAAGATTTTCCAAACTAATTTTTATCATTATACCTTTAGTGTTGATATTGAATATTATTGAATGAGCAAGAAAAAGTATCAATAATCCTTTCTCATTTGCAAATTTACTCTAATACACTTTTAAACTAATTTGTAACTTCTTCGGCTTTTGTGAGAGTTGCAGGCTGAGCATGAGTAGTTGTGTCAGGCACCTCGTTTTTTTGTTGTTTTTCCTGAGGTTTACCGAATAAGTTGTAAAAGTCTTTCCTGTAAGAAATACTTGCTCCCTGCCTGTTACGGCGGCCAACAGCACCTGAAGTAATGTCAAGGTTATTGCGGCTGAAAACAATTGCTCTTACTTTGCGGTCTTTAGACAAGATAATCTCAACAGTAAGATCTGGAAGCCATTGCAGGTTGCCTAACTGCTGGGAAGTAGCAGTATTGCTGCCCATTCTGAAATCCAAATCGCCGCCAAATGTCACGACTACTTTATTATTAAATAGACTTTTACCTAACTTAAAGTTTACTTTTTGCCGGTCTATCGCGTTGGTTGCAGTAACATTTCCGTTAAATAAATTACTGCTGTTATAAACTGAGGTGCTTACATCGAACTGCAAACTTCGGTCTCCTGTAATTCGGTATAAAATATTTGAAACAAGACTATTTACCTGCTTGGAAATTAATTCAGAAATGGTGTTAAAACCTAAGGTGGTAAAATTAACTCCTATATTTCTTCCTTCTCCGTAAGGAGCAAATGAGCCAAAAACGATAAGATAAGTTATCTGCTTAAGCATTTCATTATCATCCTTTTCCAGTTTAGTCAGAAACTGGTTAAAGGTTTCATCATTCTTCACTTGTTCTCCGGTTGGAAAGTCAATGTTGAAATGAATAGTCGGTTGTTTCAGATTACCACTAAGGTTAGCAATTACATATACCTTTCCCTGGTAGCCTTGAACGGTTCCACTTAAATTCTGCCCTCCGACAAGATCTCCCAATCTTACATTTTCTGCAACATACAATGCTTCTACCTGCATTTTTGCATCATACGGATCTCCGCTCCATTCTATAAAACTGTTTGCCTCTTCTCTTAAAATAAACGGTTTTTTGATAAACGACTGAAAATTAAAATCATAACTTCCTCTTTGAATTTCGTATCGCCCTTTGATGGTTAGCGCATCTATTGTGCCTGCATGAATTCTTAATCTGCCGTTTCCGTTAGCTTTTATAATATCACCTGTTACCGGATCTAAAATAACCTCAATTTTTGCTAACGGATTTGCAGTAAGATCAAGATCAACGGCTACATTTGTTTCGCCTGGCCCTGCTACTTCCTTCATTTCTGTACCATATTGCTTAAAAACTATAAAATCGGCTGTCCCGCTTTCACGTGCAGTAGTTATAGGAATAAAAATATGTGAACTGTCAACAGGTTCGGCTGCTATTGCTATATGCATATTTTCCTGGGGACCTGTAATGCTCATGGAAGCTTTACCTATAGCAGTGCCGTAAAACTGGCTGTTATCATTCGCCTTTGTGTCTATTAAAAGCAACCGCTGTGTAGTTATATTAAAATCAAATTTTACATCTTTAAACTGGTGTTGGTACAACCTGCCTGTCACCTGTCCGATATTGCCATACTTGTCTTTTATATTGAAATTGCCAAAATCCATTGCGTCCTCAGTAAAAACAAACACTGCTGAGTCTACCTGGTACTGTACGTGGGTAAAATTAACGATAAGACTTCCCTTTGTCAATTTGACTCTGCCTGACAAATCGGGGCTTTTAGGGTTTCCGTTTATTTGTAGTTCTCCTGTAGCCAGCCCTTCTACGTTTGTGAAAATGGTACTTAGAAATTTATTTACAATATTTACTTTGGTATTGTCAAATTTGATGGAGGTTAACAGCGGAGCGCCGGTCGAGTCAAAAAGGCCATAGCTGCCATCAACGGTGAAGTTGTATAATTCATTAGTTGATTTTACATTGAAACCAATCTTTCCATTAAGGCTGTTATAATTTCCGTTTATGTTTACAAGGCCTATTGAGTCGTTGTCAAGGCTGAATTGCTGCGCTTTTACGTCAGCATCTATTTTGAACTTTCCAAAAAAATCGCTCATTATTACACTACCGGAGGCAAGACCATCAAGCCGTGGATCCTTTGTAAGCAAAGGAGCAAAATCACCAATATTAATACTTTGTAATGTTACAAGAAGATTACTTTTATTAAATTCTTCATCAAAAGTTGTCTTTACTTCGATGTGCTGATCATTTTGTGTAAAACGAACATTGTCAGCAGAGACAAAATGCTTTCTGATTATTATTTCCCCTTCCTTTTCAAGTATCCATCGTTTGTCATTAATAACAAAATCAGAAGGATTAAATTTAATTTTTACGCCATCAGAAAAGGTAGTGAGATCAGCATTGAGATTAAGTTCATTTAAAGTATTGTTCGCCTTTGTTTTAATACTGATCTGCGATTCATCTTTTTGAGAAAGAATGTTGATTGTAGTATTTGGAAAATATGAACTGTCACCGATCCCGATGTTACCTATCATCCCATTTAATTGTAAAACATCAAGATTGCCTCTTCCATTAAGACTGATATTATTGAACCTGTTTTTCTTAAAAGCAAAAAAAGGAATGTCAGCATTTACTTCAAAAACGGTGTCAACTGTATTTATTGTTCCCGTAATACTGCTGTTGCTGAGGCCGGTAAGATTTTTATTAAACAACAATGTAAAGCCTTCAATATTTTTGGTGTTTAAAATGAAGTTGAACGCCTGGTCTTTGACCATACTTCTTGGCTTATTAATATAGGCCGGGTAGTATTTATTTAAAAATATTTGAAAAGTGTTTGGGAGATCAAGAATATTATATTCTCCTTCTACTGATGCATCAAACTCGTTGCTTGCTAAAGATAAAGAGCGCCGACCTCCTTCAAATCTTGATTCTAAAGTAAGAGAGTCAAGGTTTATCCGTACGCTGTCTTGTATAATGTTAGTATTATAGACTTTAACTGCACCAAGAAACCGGTCAATATTTTTGCCACTGAAATTAAGGTCAAATAAACCACTGATTTCGAGCTTCCGGTTATACAATTTCAAATTCTGAAAGTTGCTGTGTGCAAGATCTCCAAGTACGTTAAATTGTGGCTGTTCATTTCTGAAATCCATTTTTACTGTAGTAACAAAATCTATGTTCTCATCATCTATTTTTACTGTTCCGTCAAACTGTTCCCGTTGAAAAGTTCCTTCAACAGTAATTTTGTTATAAGTATAATCTTTAAAATTAAACTGGCCAATCTTGCCGGTAACGCTTGTTTTTAATGTGCTTAAACTTAATCCAACGCCCTTAACTCCACCATCAAAAGATATCGTACCCATATCTTTTATAGTGAGAAATTTACCCAAATCAAATTTTTGAGTTACCAGGTGACCACTATATATAGTTGACCCTTTATCAGGTAATTCCATTATAACATTTGCACTGAAACCCCCGAGGTTTGTGCTGAATGTTCCGTTAGTTGCAAACTTAGAAATGGTACCTTTGAAATCTCCTTTAAACTTTACATTGCCTAAGCTTGCCAGTGAAGGAACGTCAACTTTACCAATAGCCGGAATGAATGTGACAGCATCTCGGTAAGAAGTCTGCAGGTTACCTGATTGAAAATTAATAATAGTTTTATTTATATCAGGTAGCCCAACCATAGTAAGATCCCCGCTTACAGTTGTATTGTTTCCTGCCCGTACAAATAGATCCTTTACTGAAAGATTTCCTAAAGTCCCTTTTCCATAACCTGAAATGCTTATTTTTTTATTCCACGTTCTGGCTGCAGGCGCAAAATAAGCAAGGTCATAACTGTCAATCTCTGCGTTCCTTAATCTCATATCCATCGACACCTTTTCAATAAAGTTTGAAAAGTCGTTATTAAAATCTGTAAATCTTAGTGCAATATAATTTTGAAGATGACTTCCTGGTGTGACTAGCTCAAGTTGTGAAAATTCCACTATTTGTGGAGTAAGCTTAAAGGCTGACTTTAGCTTTCGAATATCAAGTCCGCTTCTTTCTTTCGCCGCAAGGTCAATGCTGGCTTTTATGGTATCTTTTGTAAAACTAAGGTCAGACACATTTCCGTTTATTTTAGTAAAAAGGACATGAAGGGCATCAAAATAAGGATAAGGTGACCGATCTGTACTTTTTACATTTTGAAATGTACCATTTTTTATAGAAATTTTACCTACTGTTAACCACAGATCACCTTCATTGAAATACATACCTGTATCAGGTTTTGGTTTTTTGTCCTTTACAACAGGTGGTCTTAACCCTTCAAAATTAGCCATTGAAAAATAAGGCTTTTCCAGGTCCAGTTGTTTTATGTTTACCCGGTTTTCATCTATATTAAAATCCTCAGCCTCTAACTGCAGGTTACCCAATTTAGCTTCCATAAGGCTACCGGCCCATAAATCTTTTTTTACAAAAGCTACATTTTTAAAATCAAGTTTTTTCAGGTTAAATTTTAAGTTGCTTTTTTTCTTCTGTTTTTTTTGCTTAGGTGAAAAATAATCAACCAAAAACGCATAGTTCCATACCGAGTCTTTCCGATACATATTTACATAGGCATCTTCGAGGCCCACATATTTAAGAACCAATTCATCTTTAAGAAAAAAACAATCAGTGATACGCACTTTGATCTGGTCGGCATAAAGTAAAGTATCTTTATTAAGGTCTTTGATGAGTGTACCTTCGAAGTTCATACTATTGAACAACCAAAAACTTACATGTCTGATCTTTACTTCTGTATGCAGATCGTGCGATAAACGTGTCGCTACCTTGCCTACTATCCAGTTTTGTACAAAAGTTGTTTGTATAACAATCCAGACAAACAGCAATAATGCTATAAGGCTTAAGACTATTCTACTTGTTATTTGAATGAATTTTTTCAGGGAAGGTGTAATTTGTTTTTTGTAAAAATAAAGAAACGGTACGGCCGGACAAACAGATTACCTGATTCTGCAAAATAATAACATATATAATTAGATTTCCCTTAATAATTTCCCGGGTCCTCTTAATTTTTTCACCCGTAATACAATTTTTTAAATGCAGGCAAGATGAAGTGTTACAAAAATTGTAGTTCGAATGTATGTTTGTGCAGTTTATAAAAAAGGCCCATGACAACAAAGAATATGGCTATGAAGATTAGGAAAAACTTATGTGCAAAAAGCAGTCATACCTAATAAATCAGAACTTTTTTATAACCCATACTGCTTAAAAAATCCTGGAGTATTGTTTTGGCCTTTGTGTCTGCTTTAGCAAGTATGTTTTGCTGCAATGCACGTGCTTCCAGTTTTCTGCGGGCTTTTAGTTTTACAAGAGTCACTTCCCGGCTCGTCCAGTTGCCCTTTTCTACAAAGGTTTCAAAATCAGAAGGGTTTATAATAGCATCAATAATCTTAGGTTTGGGTAAAAAGAGGGTAACAGTGTCATTTTTAATAATAACACTTGTATCTGTTAACAGGGAGAGATCTGTTCCGGCTAAAACCTTGCCTCTGCCAATTATAACCAATTGCTTGTCAGCAGGAGGAAGCAAGGGAACAGGAGAGAGGCGGTTAAAAGCGTTGACAAAAGCGGCTCCCGGGGTAATGATCATAGAATCCGCTACCACTTCATCAAAAGAGGTATAGGTGATTAACTGCCCTATAGATTTTATCTCTTTTATAAGTATAGGTGTTTCGTCAATTACCACCGGTTTAGCTCCAAATATATCTTTTAGCGAAGGAAGCACCTCAGACTTTTGTAACAGCCAATAAGATGCGACGATGATAATAATGGTTATTGTAAGATTTCTGACTTTTCTCATTGCAATTTATTGGCAGGCTGGTTTCCGTTGTAGTTTATGCTTATGTTTTCATAACCAAGCTTCTTTAAAAAGTTAGTAACAAACAGAGCGGTATTTACTTTTGCCTGCTGCAATATTCCTAAAGATTCTATACTGTTTCTTATTTGCTTTTCTGCCTCTGTCGCTAAGGCATCACGATCCTGAGTTTTAAATTTATCTCTGAAAACACCTGTTTCCTCGTATTCTGTTTTTATACCTTCCGGCGGTATGCTAAAGCTAATGATTTTTGGCGGTGGCAATGTTACCTCTATGTTCTTTTCATTTATTTTAAAACTATTCTCATTAATAGCGCTCATATCAATGCCTGCTTTTATATGCGCTTCACAGCTCATTAAGATTTTTCTTTCACCAATTTTAAACCATGTCTTATTATCACTGGCCTTGATAATCTTTGTTACGGTATATTCAACAGTGGCGAGATCGCTCATTTCACGCAATGAAAAGATATTCGCCTTTTGGTCTGCTTTCTTACCGCAGCTAAGAAAATAAATTAATATAAGGAACACGTATCTGCGCATATTCAGCTAATGTAACAATGGATAAAACAACAAAAAGTTTTATTTTCCGTTCATAACAATATTCTTACAAATAGATTAAGCAAAGAAAACGATTTTGTACTGCGTTCGTTTTTCCAGGGCCTGCTTTTCTAGGCCATTACCATACCAGGCAAAAGGCTTATCAGCAAGCCAGGTCGCAATCCCCATAATAGCTAAGGGCCCTTAACCGCCAGTTCCGTACAACATTAGCTTCATCGTTGGCACTTCGTGCCGGACGAAGCCTTATTTGTTGTAGGTAGCCCTCCTACGCACTCTCACTCGAAAGCTGTGTGAAAACAATTTGGGTGTGTCCCGGAAGCGTGGGAGCAAGGCAAGCTCTTTTGCAAGGTTGGCTTTTGTGTGTCGGCTTTGTGTGCCTTGCAAATGTGCCTGCATTGGTGCGTTGGGTCAGGTCGCTGAACGTAATGCAACTGCTTGTTTATATAAGTTGTCGAACCTGTCTATTTGTTTTGTCCAGCTAATAATGTCTGCATTTATCCAGTTAAGAATTTCTAAAATGTTGTTGTGGTTTGTCGCCAATGCAGTAAGGTCATTACAAATAGGTTCGTAATGAAAGATGCGGTTTCTGAACTTGCGAACCTGATTTAGTTTGTAAGAAATTTTGTCCCGGCGTTTGTTGGGTGTGTCCAGCAGTGGAAAGGCATACATTGAAGGCTTCCAAAAGTCCTTGGCATATTGCTTATTAAAAAGTGCAGTCCAAAAACCGAATGTCAATTCTGCAACCACTTTGTCAGCTGTCATTGGATTGTGTCCTGTAAGTATCTTTCTTTTGGCAACATTCACCTGGTCAAACAATTCGGGCTGTTTAAACTGCGAAAACCAATCAGACGATTTAAAGTGTATAGTAAATGAATTATGTATAGAGTTCCTAAGAACTATTTCTAAATTAGAAAGCAATGGATAAAACGATTCTGAAATCTGGGTGTTAAGTCTGTAATATTCAATTGCGTTTTCCTTGTTTGTGGGAAACAATGCGTAATAAGTGCCAAGCCTTTTCTCTGAAAGCAGTTTCTCTAAGTCTGTTAAATTCATAATAGCCTTTAGTTGTGCCCTTGCGAATTTAGCATAAAGGCTTATATTTGTGATGCGATACCCGGTAAATCCTCTCTCCCGCATGGGATGATGAAACCGGGTTTTTGATTTTATAAAATTCTATCAATTTCCTTTCTCTTTTAATGTTTGCCAAAACTGATTGATTTTTATTATCTGCGGTTCTATAATATTAATAATTGCTTTTTGAGGTTCAAGCTTACCAATAATTTCCTGTAGTTTTTGTTTGCTTCTTGGCGTGCCTACAAATGATTCAATAAGCTTATAATCTTTGTTGTTGATATTTAGGCAAACTGGTATTTTAATTTGTGAGGTGAAGTCAAAGTTTTTTGTTTTGTAATCTTCAACACCTTGCGTAAGCATTATAATAACAACACCTTTGGACCTTAATACACGTAAAATATCTTCCAATGCTTTGCTTGCATTTTTATTTTTTAGATAAACATGGGCTTCATCAATAACTATTACATACCGCAATGGCTTTATTCTGTCTTTTGTTGGTTCTGTATCATTCGTTGAACTAAACTCTGCAAGTAGATATTTTAGAGTTAGAAAAACGCAAAGCTGACGCAATGTATCGGATAACTCAAGTGGCAGATTAATGTATAAGCTTTGCTCATATATTTTTTTACTTTGTGAGGTTGGCTGTGATTGAAAAATACTTGTTGCTAAATCAGATATAATTGCATCAAGCGTATCAGGGCTTCTTTGATTATCTTGGTTATAGTTCTCAAGTGTTTCTAAAACATTATTTAATGTTGGATGGACGTTTGTATAACTTTCAGGCATTAAGGATTGAAGATTATTTTGATGGTTGAAACACTCTGTAATAATCGTCTGTAATATATGTTTCTGATTAGCTCCTAATTGGGTTGCGATTGTACAAACAAAATCAACGAATGATTTTATGTTAAATGTTCTGGCTCTTTCATCCTGTAGGTTTATGAAACTTAAAGGGTTTAATTCAAATGGCATCTTTCTTAAATCTACCATCTTACTGCCTGTTAATTCAAAGAATGATTTTAACCTGTCAGGATTGCCTTCGCCTTTGTAGTCAAAGAAAATAAACTTCAATTCATTTTTGGTTTGCATAGAAATTTGATAAAGCAGGTCTTTCACTAATTCCGTTTTTCCAGAACCTACCATACCTGCAATAGCAATGTTGCAACTATCAAATTCATTCAAATCATTAATGCGAAGTTTTATTTCATTTTGTAAATCATCTTTGCCCAAAACGATTGATAACAGTTCTTTGTAGGAGTTAATTTCTTGCTGTGTTCAAGCAATAAGTGCAACAGCTGATTTTATTAAATATACCTCATTAGCTGAATTGTAGTCAAATTTTCTGATGGGTCTGTTATTGATTAATTTTTCTACTCTTTTTACGTTATTACT